>ERZ1034897.126-NODE-126-length-43491-cov-171.894143_pt1 | contig 43491 bp, 49 predicted proteins | sample MGYA00520629_ERZ1034897 | MGnify/ENA primary metagenome ERZ1034897 (study PRJEB33766, sample SAMN09781789) | gut metagenome | biome: gut microbiome | host: Homo sapiens | place: Madagascar | study: EMG produced TPA metagenomics assembly of the PRJNA485056 data...
TTTATCTTCTTCTTTAGAAGTTTCTTCTTTTTCAACTGCAGGTTCTTCTTCTTTAGAAGATTCTGTTGTTTCTTCTTTTTGAGTATTTTCTTCTTGTACATTGTTGTCTTCTTTAGAAGTTTCTTCTGATTTATCTTCTTTAGAAGATTCTTCTTTTTGATTATTTTCGTTTGATTTATCTTCTTCTTTAGAAGTTTCTTCTTTTTCAACTGCAGGTTCTTCTTCTTTATTAGAAGAGTCTTCTTCTTTATCTTCTTTAGAAGTTTCTTCTGATTCTTCTTTTTGATTATTTTCTTCTTTAGAAGTTTCTTCAGATTTATCAGTTTTATCTTCATCTATAATAGATTCGAATTCATCTTTATTTGAAGCATCTTCTGATTTATCTAAAGAAGTTTCATTGTCTTTATTTTCTTCTATTCCTTTTTCTAGATTATCTATTAACTTATCATTGTCTTTTACATGAAGTCCATCTGAAGTTTCAGTTAATTTACCTTCAGTTTCTAATCCTTTAGAAGCATCGATAACTTTTACTTTATCTTTATCCTTTACATAATTTTCTATTTCTTTATTTAAATCATCTATCATTTTATTAGTTTTATCAACATCGCCGTCTTTATATTTATCACCAACATGATTTACTTTCATGAAATAGATATCTTTTCCAGGATACATGCTTTCTATTTTGTCTATAACCTTTTTAACGTCATTTATATTTGAATTACCTTCAATATTATTAACCCCCAATGATATAATAACTTTATTTATTTTATCACTGTCTTTTGGTAATTTATCTATTAGTTTATCACCAAAATAATTTGTGTCGTTTAAATATACATAAGCTGAAGCTCCAACAGTTGCTTCTACTTCAGTATCTTTATTATCTTTTAATTTATCTTCTAATGCTTTGGCATGAGAATCACCAACTACTAATGTTTTATCTAAAGTAGAATCATTAGATTCTTCTTTATCTTCACTTGATTCTTCAGATTTATCTTCTTCTGTATCTTTAGATTCATTAGCATTATCTTTTTCAACATCTTTAGCTTCGTCAGCTTTATCCTTTTCCACATCTTCAGATTTATCAGTTTTATCTTCATCTATAATAGATTCGAATTCATCTTTATTTGAAGCATCTTCTGATTTATCTAAAGAAGTTTCATTGTCTTTTTTATTTTCTTCTTGCACATTGTTGTCTTCTTTATTGTCTGTTGTATTTTCTTTATTGTCTACTTTATCTTCTTCTTTAGCATTTTCGTTTATAGCTTCTTTCAATTCTGTTGTTTTTTCTTCAACTTTTTTATAATCTTTTTCTATATCTGAATCGTCTACTGTTATAACATCATCAAATTCATCTATAGATTCAACTATTTTTTGTGCATAATCTTTCATTTTATCTTCTAATTTAGTATATCTTCCATAAGTGTAATGCATGTCGCCAGTATCTTTACATTGAGATAATTTTCTAGTACCAACACCATTATGTGAAGGACTACAATCAACTATAGTGTCATTACCAACATACATACCAATATGATATACACTATTATGTCTACTACCATTATCGTCATTCCAGAAAACCAAATCTCCTGGTTGTACTTCATCTTTACTTATTTTCTTACTATCATTTGAAAATTTTAAAGCATTTGTATTTCCTGCGTCAACTTTAACTCCCATATCATTCATCATTTGAGATATTAAACCAGAACAATCAAGAGAACCTGATTTATAATTTTTTTCACCAAAATCATAAGTTATGCCTTTTCCTTGATATTTATCTGCAGCATCATTTACAACTTCTTTCTTAGAAGTTTTACTAGAAGAAGTTTCTGTTTTAGTAGCTTCAGTTTGTTCTTTGTTAGTATCTATTTCATCTAACTTAGGTCCTTCTTCTTCTTTAGCTATTTTTAACAGTTCTTTCTTTTCTCTTTTAAATCTTAATCTAGCTGAACGTTGAACTGCAGAAGATGAACTTCTGAAGTGATAATCTACTGTGTCATATTTATGTTGACACATGATACCTAATAATTCAGTATCACTCATGTCATCACTTAATTTTATACCTTTATTTTGAACTTCCTTGAATAGTGTTACTATTCCTCCTCTACCAAATTGATTTGCAGTAGAAATTAAAAACTCTGTTCTCGCTCTAGATTTTTTCAAATCTATTCCTATTTCATCTTTAACTTTTTCATAACCTGGATTTATTAATTCTCCCATAGCGAATTCAGTTTGTGCTTCTTCAAATTTACCTTCTAATTCTCTATAGCATTTTTTCCAAGCTTTTCCAAAAGCAGGTGTTCCTGCTTTCGGATTACCTGCATCTTGGAATATTTTATATATTTCAGGATAATTATTATCTTTACTCCAGTTTACAAAATCTTTAGCACTTCCTGTTGTAGTACTAAATTGATATAATCCATAAGATATACCACCATAATCACCAGTTCCTGGAGAAACATAACTGCCATCTCCATCGCTACCTACTTCATCAGAGAAACACATATATCCAAGTCCTCTATATGAATTATCATCATATCTGTCATAAGCACTAGCTTGGGAGCAACTGAATGCTCCTGCTAATACTAGTGTAGTTGCCCCAACAACTACCATTTTTTTACTACCATTTAATAATGCCAATTGTTTTTCTTTTAATCTTCTTTTAGCTTCTCTTTGTCTATTTTCCTTATCAAACATTATTTCTACTTTTCTATTCATACTACATTTACCCCCTATTTATATTAAATTTAATAATTCTTTTTGTTCTCTTTCAATTTTATTACTCATTGATTCTCTATCTTGATCGTCATATTTATATGTGTCAGTATAAGTGTAATTACCTATACTATCTATTTTTTCTTTCTCAACTTTATTTATAACATCTTCAACAGACATACCTTTTTCAACTCCAGCTTGTTCGAATATATACATAGTTCCTTTATATCCATAATTAACAGCAGTTGCAAATACTAATTCTTTTATTGCTTTATTATTAGCATCTATACTATATTTAGAAGATAAATCTTCCATAGTATTTTTCACATATGTTAAATATAAATATTGGAATTGATATTCTTTCATTTTGTCTTCTTCTTTTCTAGCAGCTGTTTGCCATCCTGTTGTAAATGTTGTTGTTCCTGGAGCATTTACATTACCAAAATATTCTTCATATAAAGTAGGATCTACATTTTTAATATAATCAGTAACATTCTTGACATATCTAGAACCTGATTTTGGTGAATCTGTAAATTCTCCTAATCCATAAGTGTTACAAACAGATACCTTTACATCATCATTTTCTTTATATCTAACATAACCCTTTCCATAATAATCAGATTTTCCTTTTACAAAGACATTAAAATACACATCACCAAATAATTTTTCATTTGATGTTTCTTTTAATGTTTTTTCAACTTCTTTATTTTCTGTTTTCTTATTATTATTTTTTGTTGTATTAGTTTTATTATTATCTGTATTATCTCCAGTTATAGATTGTTCTATTGTTGCTATATTGTCATTTAATACATTATTTTGATGTCTAGTATACAACGTATAACTTGTTAATAATAATAATAAAGCACAAACAATACCTATTACAACTTTTTGTTTTCTTTCTGATAATGTTGTAAATATTTGATTTAATAACATTAAACATTCTAAGAATTCATTAAGTAACCATTTTATAACCATGAATCCCATTTTTAATATTTTGCCTATTATTTTAAATGTTGTTTTTATAAATATTATTGCTAAATTTGGTATTGCTTTTAAAACTCGTGCAATACCTTTTTGTTGTTTCTCATTGATGTTTGCTTTCTTTCTGTCAATTTTCTTCTTGTTTTGTTCATTAACATATTCATTAAATTTCATAAAATCATACCCCCAGTATATTATTTTTATTCAATTATATAATATATAATTGAAATATACATGTTTTTCATGAGGAACATACAAAAAAATAAGCCTGTATAGGCTTAATAATAATAATACCTCTCTATTACAAAATTGTTAGAGAGGTAATAAAATTTTAAAATAGGTTATTGCTGAATCCACCGAATTCTTTTTCTAAAAATTCTTTTAATTTTGCCATAGTAGCATCGTTGTTACAATATAAGTCAATGATAACAACTTCGCTATCATACCCTTTACTTCTGTTAACGTGGTCATTAGTCCACGAAGAATGTATTCTGTCAATTAGAATATCATCTTTAAATGGTGCTAATTTTTCTCTAATCATATCACCATATCTTTCTTCTGTATCGTCCATTAATTTTGTTGGTAGAAATGTCCACCAACTAATTCCTGGTGATTTTGTTTCTCTTAAGGAATAGCGAGCGTTTGCTATTTCCTTTATAGCACATTCTCTACACACTGGATATTTAGTATGTAGTTTATGCATGTATTTATCTATTTCTTGTTTGTCACATTCTAAAGCTAAATAGACTGTGTAGTCGTCTATAGAATCGATACGATTTCTAGAAGAAATCAATTCCTCTGGGTCATCTAAGAATAAACTTACAGCTAGAGAACAATAAGTTTCTATAGCTGTTTCTTCTTCTTTTAAACTTTCTTGTACAACATTAAATAATTCTTTCATAATATGATACCTCCTAAAGTATATATAATTTATTTTGAATAAGATATAAACCATTTTATACCTTTATTCACTATTATAATATAGTAATGAAAATTCATAAATTACAACTCTATAAAAAAAATAATGCCTAGATAAACTAGGCATATCTAATTAAACTAAAGTGTAAGTACCAGATGTCAACATCTTATATAAAGCACTTGTTGTAATTACACGTGATGATCCGATTGTATAATGATAAGGTATATGAGGAATAGAATGACTGCAATATATTATACCAGTTGTCGTAGTTGCCATTATTGTGCTTATTGTTCCATAGCCTAGACCTCTATATGCAATACTGTGCCCAACTAGATGTGGTAAAACTGACATAACCCCTTTAGTACGTAATAAATATATTAAGACACTTATATGTAGAGAACCTGGTATTGTAGTGTAGTGTCTTGTATAACATTTACTGCCTACTGGTGGTAAAACGAAAGGTTTTGCTTTTGATAATGCATAAGTTGTAACTAAACTAGATTTTACTTTAACATATTTAGACATAAATACCTCCTTAAATTGCCACCCTCATATATAGACGAGAATTATGGTGGCTTCGCCTTATTTTTTTATATTAATATAAATTAATCTTCTTTTATGATATATCCTTTATGTTTCAATTGCAATAATTTCAATTTACCTTCTTCATCAAGTTCAAGTCCGTCGTTTTGATAAACATCGCCTGAATCAGATGTAAATATTCTGGTAGTGTATCTACCTATATAATTCGTATATACCTCTGCATATTTATTTCCTGATAATTTTTTCATAACACATACCTCCAATAATTTTATTTTCTTTCAATTATATAATATATAATTGAAATTATTACATCTTTCACTTTATTAAATTGTGGTATATTTTATAAAAAATAAACGGGAACATAGAAAAAAATAAGACAGGATGTAAAGTCCTGCCTTCATATGTATTAGAATAGTTCACCTCTTTTCATTTCAAGAATTTCTAATTCTAATTCTAGTGCTCTTTCTCTTGCTGTTTTTGTATATGCATATTTACCAAATTTTTCTAAACTAACAACTTCTTCTTTTTCTTCAATTGATTCAAATGCTAATTCTTCGTATAATCCTTCTAAATAACTTTTTTCTATTTTTTTCATAATAATACCTCCTACAGTATATAAAAATATAATTTATTTTGAATAAGATATAAACCATTTTATACCTTTATTCACTATTATAATATAGTAATGAAATCTCACGAATTACAACGGATAAAAAAGATATATGAGAAAACTCATATATCCTTAATTTTTCTTTAATAAATCTATTATTAATTTATCACCTATATGTGGTACTTCATATCCAGAATTAAGTTTTATAATTCTACCATTCAATGTCCAATCTGTTTGTGCTAATCTACCTTTTGTTGGATGATATACATTTATTGTATATATTTTATTTTCAACACTAGGAGTTGTTATTGTGAATTGTGTTTGATTAGACATTGTACATAAAATTGTTTCTTCTATCATTTCACATGTAGAAATAACATCGGTTGCATTTATTATTGGTCTTCTGAAAGATTGTAATAAATCAACCCATTCACTAGATAAAATAGTACCTACTTTAGGAGAATCTACTGTAGATACATAAATATGATGTGTACCGTCATCGTCTTGCTTATATACCTTCTCATCTTTTTTATACTGTTTAGTCGAATCATAATCTGTAACTTCTTCTATACCACCACAAGTAATAACATCTAATAAGAAGGTTATTAGATTATCATTATCTAATTTATATAGAGCTTTTTTAATATATTCTATAGAACTCATATAATCACTCCTTCTCCCATGTTATTGTCTCTGAATTTCTTTTTATTTCTTTCCATTTATTTTTCTTTAATATACTACACATAACTTTATTGTCTGTTTTAGTTTTCGTAATATCACCAGATTTTCCAAATTGATTAACTAAACTATTACATATGCCTTTATTTCTATATTTAGGATCAATATATATCATATCTAATAAATTTTTATCTTTATATAAAAATCCTATTATAGAACCTTCATATTTTATCATTACAAAGTTATTCATTTTAGCATTATCTATTTTATAATCTAATGCTAAATAATTTCTATCTTTTTTTGATATAGTATCTATAAAATCTAGTAATTCTTCAAATTCATAATCCTTTCTAACTCTTTCATTATCATATAAAAATTGTTCAAAACATATGGAATCTACTATATATTTAACTCTAGTTATAAAGTTATCCATTATTATTTCCCCCATTATCGTTATTATTATTATTATTTTGGTTTTCTATATTATCAGTAGTACCATTTCCTTTAGTTAATATCCTATTAAAATCAACAAATCCTTTTTTAACACATTTCATTGCATGAATACATATTTTTTCAACTATAGAGGTATGTGTTTTTAACATTGATATAAATTTTAAAGCAGTGCTTTTATCTAATGTTCCTACCATATAATCTTGATGTATATCATTATTAGTTTGATCCATAGTTCTTTTTAAACCAGTTTTCCAACGTTCTATATTGTTTATAATATCACCAGCCCCAAGTAAATAACTTGAAACTATTTGTTCATTAATTTGACCTATAGTTACTTTTATTTTTTTATTATTTTTTATAAAACATCTATACACCGAAGATTTTATCTCACTACCAGAATAATTCTTCATTTTAAGAGCAATTGTCATTTTATCTTTATAACTAGACATATCAGGATTTTTGTTTTTTCTGGCATCTTGAAAAACTTTATCTGCACTTGCAATGAGATTTGTTACATTAGCGACTCCATTTCGTAAATTAATATAATCATAAACATTTACTTTCGTATCATGTTTATTTGGATCAGTAAATATTTCTTTCATTATTTTCTTATGATTTACATTTTGAAATCCTTTAAAAAAATTACCCATAGCATCTTTTAATCTACCAAACCATTCTAATAATACTTTTATCAAATTAGATATGATTTTTTTAATATCAAAATCTACTCTTTTGTCATTTTGTTTTAGGTTTTGATTATTGTTATTATTTTGATTATTATTATTTTGATTATCATCTTCTAATAAAATATCAATTGATTCATATAAATAATCCAAAGGATCAAAATATTCAAAAGCAAAAGATTCCATTATTATATTTCGTTCATTACTTATATCATTTATGCTTTGCATTTAATCACCTCCTACTAATTAAGAGTTCTTAATTTAATTCTTTAAGCTTAGCTTTAGATTCTTTAATTTTTTGTTGAGCATCAGATAACATTTCGGTAGCCATGGCAATATATCCATCCTCTCCTCGATCTTTAAGATTTTCTAATTTAGATTCAACACTATTCAATCTACTTTGAGCGTTTGCCATATCTGTTGAAAACTGTATTCTTAAATTACCTATTCTTTCTGAATAAAGAGAAAGATAATCTATAAGCAATTTTAAAAATCGTTGAGATAATTTATTTATAGCATTAGCTTTATTTAATAATCTAGTACTTTCAGTTTCATCTGTTGTGTTTTTAGCTTCAATTTCTAATTGTTTATACGTAGCATCAACTCTACCCATATATTTTCTCAATTCATCAATTGTTTTGCTAACTGAAACTTCATTATATGATTTATATGCCTCACTTTCCATAAAATCTTTTACAGTGATTACCTTATCAGTATCACTATTCACAAAATATTCTTTTCCTGATTTTTTTTTAAGAGCAAAAGTATTGCAAGGGTTATCTGATTTCATAGCAGCATCACAATCACTAATAATTTGATATACAACATCATCGGCTTTTTTTAAATCAGGTACTTTTATTTTAGCTGTGTTATAATTTATTATACGTTTTTTTAATTCAACTAATTCTTTCTCATTTTTTCTTATTTTTTTAGGTATATCTGACAATATTCGAATAGATCTACGTATTTCTTCTTCAGCTCTACGTATTTCAGCTTCAATTTCTTTTCTATTTATATTAGCAATATCTTCTTCAGTTGGTTCATTAAATAATACAACATTTAATTCAGTTACTTTATTTTCTATATCCTCTACTTTGTTAGCAATTTCTTCATTTTTTTGAGATAATTCTTCAACTTCTTTTAAATCTTCATCAATATCTTCCTCCATTTTTTCAAGTTCTTGAATGCTTTTACTTTTTTTAATTGGTTTTGAAGAAGTTGGTGTAGAATAACTATTATTTCTACCAAATTTACCAGCAACCCAATCTATTAATTTTTGTATCCAACCTTTTATCATTTTGCCTAGTGCTTTTATTTTTTCTACAATACCACCAACAAATCCTTCTGTAACAACAACGTTATTGTATTCCTCTACAATCAATGGGTTAAAATAACCCATTGATTCTATTATCATATCTCTATTATCAAATAATTCATTTATACTTTGCATAAAGTTTTACTCTCCCTTCAATGCTTTATTTGCTTTAGTTACTAATTGTGTAACCTCTTCGGCATAATTAGAAAGCCATCTAACACCAGAACCTAATACTTTTTGAGTCATCATATTTATATTTTTTGCTCTAGTAAGTAATTTATTAGCTCTATCTTTGTCATTTATACTAGATGCTGTTCTTTCTAATTGTGTATAAGATGCTTCAAGAGTTTTTTGATAACTTCTTATTCTATCAACGCAATCTTTACCTGCTTTTTTATTATATGATAAAAAAACAGGATTTTTGATAACATCAGCTGGTTTCATTTTTTCCATACCTTGTTTATGAAAATAATCTCTAGGAGTTTTTTTAGAAAATTGCTCCATAGGATTATCAGTTCCTAATGCTTTTTGACAATCTTGTATTAATGAATTTACAGCATCTTTTGCATTTACTAATTTAGGAACTGACATTTCTGATTGTTTTAATCTCTTTTCTATAGAATCATCAGCTAAAATATTATCAAGTTTTTTAGAAATTTCACTATTTTTTATTTGATCTTGATATTTTTTTTCAGTAGCTGCAATATTTTTATTAGTTTGAGCAACCAGACTATCTGATTTTTTATCTTTACTTTCAGATTTTTTAGATTTGCCTATACCTAAATTATTAAATTTACCAGCAACCCAATCTATTAATTTTTGTAACCAACCTTTTATCATTTTACCCAATGCTTTTATTTTCTCTACAACTCCCCCAACAATTCCTTCTGTAACAACAACATTGTTGTATTCCTCTACAACCAATGGGTTAAAATAACCCATTGATTCTATTATCATATCTCTATTATAAAATAAGTCATTTATATTTTGCATAAATATTCCACCTTTCTATTATATTTTATAAACAGAAGTAGTATCATCTACATCAACTAATTGCAATATATCATCTTTAAAAATGATATTATTATTGTTATATATAATACTATCTTTTGTATTCATTATATTATTGTATAATCTCATAGGTATATAATCTTCTATGATAATATTATTGCTATTTTTTCTAATACTTCTAGATTTTCGTAACATTCCACTAGAAGAATTTATCATAGATAATGATATTTTATTTTCAAATAAACTTAATATATAAATATTTCCATCTATAGTTCTTATCGCTTGTGTTGGTGATTCGAAAATTTCATTTGTGTTTTCTAATTCAATATCATTTCCTTTAACATAACATTTATAATTTACATTAGTTACCATATCATGTAATTTCAATGGTCCAATAGTTAAATTATTTGTAGTTCCAGTATAAGAAGTAAATTTAAGTTCATTGTTATTTATTGATATTGAATACATGTTACCATTAATATCTGTTATTTTATCTATTATATCTTTAACTAAAACCAAATTACCATTTATCATTGTTAAGATAAATTCATCATCATAATTATTATATATGAATATTTCTGTTTTAGAATTAGTAGGTGCTGTTGTTATTGGCTCTATTTGCAAAGAATCGTTATTCATATATATCATATAGTATTTTCTAGTAACAGCATCTTTAATATAAACCACTTTATCTATTTTAACATCTTTTTCCATATATGATCTATAAGACACAACTTGATTATCTCTAACTCCTAGAGAATATATATTATCATCACTGCTACGTAATAATAAGTATTTATCATTTATATCATTTGTTTTATTTATAACAACATCACCATTTCCATTAGCAGATAAAGAAAATTTTATTTTGTTTTCAGATTCCATAACAAATTCTCTACTTATACTATAAGATAATGCTTTATTATATATATTATTAAATATTTTTTCTAATTTAACATCAGTTCCTTCTAATTTTATATTATACCATCCTTTAGATGAATGTATAAGTGAACTTATATTATATAATATAAGTTTCTCATAAGAAGTTTTTTCAAATATCAAACTATTATTTTTTATTTTTCCAATATAATAATCTCCATTATTATTTTTAATATATAAATATCCTGCTCCTAAATCATAGTATTTATGAGAACTGTTTATTATATTTATAGATAATGTTTCATTTCCTCTATTTCCAGCAACATCTAATAAATATTTATTACCATTCATATCTTTTATTCTATGTGTTATTGTAGATACTGGTTTTATGTTAACTACATTGTTATTAATATCAACTATATTTATCATTTCTTTATTTTTAACAACCATTTTTTGCTTTTTATTTTCTACAGCAAAATCACTTTCATTACATTCAACAATATTCACACTAGAACCATTAGGTACTAATTGATATATTTTATTATCAGAACCTAATATATAATGATTTTTATATATAAATGTAATATCGGAAGGTTTGTTTCCTATACTCAATCCAACATTATTTGAATCTACTGTAATCATCTTTGTATTGCTATATGCTAAACCATATTCCAATGGAGAAGAAAATGTTCCTCTCTTAGATAAATCTATAAATTGTATTACTTCTATTTCTTTATTAGGATGTAATATAAATTTACACAATATACCTCCTGCACTTATTAAATTTATACCTCTCGAATCTCTAACGACCACTTCATTACAAGATTCATAAGTTAAATTATTTCTATCTCCTATATATAGCTTCCAATAATCTAAATCTTGATTATAAAAATATAAATCATCATATATATTACTATATGTTTTATTCGAATCTAAAGTATTTGATAAATACAACATTAAATTATCATCTACGTTTAAATTATATACATCACTATTTAATTTAGATTTCAATCTAATATTATTATATGGTGTATTCGGTAAATAATCAACAATTCGCATTACACCATTAACAACATCTATCATTTTATCTTTATAATTATCTGATTTTAATGTAAATCCTATATTATGATTTTTAACTAATAAAGCAGAATCATATTTTCGAATAGGATATATTGATGATTCTGTTATATCAAATTCATAAAACATCTTATCTGAACCCATTATATATTTTACCCCTTCTTCAATATCAGGTTCATATTTTATATTTAAAGTGTCATCTGAAGAAATAGAAATACTATATACTTTACCATCTCTAGATTGAATATATTTTCTAAAATCTTCAAATAATCCTAATACTGGTTTTGTTTTACTATTATCAACCATTAAATAATATCTGCTATCACCATATATCAATCTGGCTCTTTTGACATCTCTAATAGGGTCTTTTTGTGTTATTCGAATTACTTGAACTACACCTGTATCTGTTATTATTACATTATATGGATTATCATCTTTATCGTATAATACAATACCTATTATTATATTTGCTATTATACCTAATCGCTCTCTTAATTCTATTATTATTCTTTTATTTGCTTCTAGAGGTTTAGTAAAGGTTATAGTTTTTTTATTTATTTCAAAATCATAACCTCTAGCAAAACGAGTCATTCCTCTATATACAGCAACAGATGTTTGATTTGTATCAAAATCTAATTTTATAGTATAACTACTAACAGAACTTTTAGGTATATATACTTCTTCTCGTATCCTAATAGTATTAAATGTTAATGTTGGTCCATTATACATTTTACATATCGGAACCCATTTATTAGAATTAAATTCCCCCATAGTATTATTAACTATACATTCATATACATAGTGTTCACCATTTTGTTCTAAATATACTAAATCTCCTATTTTATATAATCTATTAACATTATAATTTTCAACATCATTTAAATTTTGTATTATTAAGTCTATTATCATTTTTATTAAATCATTATGTGATAGTTTATTTGTGTTTGTTTTGACATAACTTATATCCATATCACATCACCTCCTTTTATTTTTCATCAGAATAATGAATGATATCATCTAACAAATCATTTAAATATTTAGTAAATACAGTTATTATTAGCCTATAATCTTGATGTACATTACAATTATAAATTAATATATTAAGATTATCCCAATCTATTTTATATTCTCCTCGCTTTTCATCCATTATTCTATCATTTTTATGAACTTCGATATTCATAAAACTATCTAATGGTATACCATTTTTTCTATGGTATTTTATAGCTTCATTCAAACTAGTATTTATAAATTCTTTAAAACTCAAAACATAAGGTGGTTTATTATTATAATCACTTAAATCAAAAGCAGGAGCAGTATATAAATTCCATCCTTCAGGTATTCTTGAATTACTATATATTTTTTGAGGAGTTATAACAGGAATTATACTATCTACCAACAAATCATCATTTGATTGTAATTGATTATTAAATATAGAATCATTATCTGACATATAATAATATAATCCTGCTGTAACAAAATCACATCTGACTGAAAATGTTATATTGTAACTATCATATATTTGACCTTTTTTATTACCTTCATCCATAGCTAAATTTTGTATAGTAGTATTTAAATGACATGGATGAAATCTAAAAAACTCATGTCTACCTGAACTATTTTTATATTTTACTGTTACAGGGTATAATGAATGTGAATTAACATATGATAAAAAATCACCCATTCGTTTACCATCCGTAAAAACATCTTCGTATCCAGAATCTAAAGCTAATAAATACATTATATCTCTTGATATAAAAGATTCTAAATCTGCTATCATTACAGAAGTCCATTCTTGTCTAACCCTTTGTTTAAAATAATGATATATATTTATCTGCTCCATTAAAGTATCTACTATCAAAGTAACATCAAAATTTATTCTTAAGGCAGTCATCAAAAATTGAATTTGTCTATGATTTTCTTCATCATAAAAAAATTCTTGCAAATTACCTGTATCTATATCATCATTAGCCATATCATATATCCTATTAGCAAGATATGTTTGATTTATAGGTAAATCATCTAATGTATCAGTTTCTATTCTAGGTCGCATTACTAACATTGGTTTATTCTTTTTAAGAAACTCACTTCTTTTACTAGTATATTGAGCAAAATCTTTATATGCTATAGTCGAATTAACATAATTTGTTTTAAAATATTTTTTAGGAAATAATCGAGTCAACCATTGGTTAACTAATGTTGTGACATTTCCATAAGTATGTGCCATACTTGCACTTGACATTGAATAACGCATATCCTTTCCTCCTTGTAAAATTATCTTATAATTTTGTTTTTTAATAAAAAAATAAAACAAAGTAGAAAGAATCTACTTTGTTTTATTAATTAAATTATAAATCTAATAATAGTAATACTGTATCAGTATCTTTACTAGATTTATTGATTATTGGTGTAAAAATATCATCCAAATATTTTACTATATAATTTCTAATACATATAGTTGAAGATGCTATTAATGTTATAACTGAAGATTTGTTTTCACAATATTTACTAGAAATAATATATTCACAAAATTCATTCATTGTTTTTTCTATTTCTTCTGTTTTCTTATCACATATTGTATCATATAAAGCTTCTATTTTTTTATATTTTTCATAATGTTTATCATTTATTAATTTTTTGTCTTTAATTTGTGAACTAACCATATTCAGCATTTCATTATTTAATTCTTTAATTTCTTCTTTTAATTTTTCTATAGCACATAAATCAGAATTTGATAATTTTTTAAAATTATTTAATGTTAAATTGTATTTGTTCACATCCAAATCCTTATATATTTCTGGATCTAATAATATAATCGGTGTATCTAAGATATCTGTAGATAACATATCATCTAGTGTATTATTGTAGTCGGTTATTTTTTTCATAACATCTTTAGCTATTTTATCGACATCTATTTTAGATTGAATGTTTTTAATCAAATCGTCAATATTTGTTGTTACATCGTCATAATCATAATCATAATCATCAATATAACTATTTTCAGTACAATAATCATCAATATACTCATCTACTGATTTTAATGTTCTATTTAACATTCCATCGCTTATATTCTCTTTTTCTTCAAAAAATATAATATCTTTAAATGGTGTTAGATTTGATCCACCTCCTAATAAATGCAATGCATTTATTAATACTTCATCAAATTGATTTTTGTTCATATAAATTACCTCCTAAATATTATATATTTAGTTATTTGTTAATTATCATATAAAAAAATAAAAAGGAATCATACGATTCCTTTTTATAAATACTATTTACAAGAAGAAGTTATTTCTTTATAATATTTTTTAAAGGTTTCTTCATCTTTTAATATTTCTCTAGCATTATCTAAATCTTTTTGTAACTTAGCTGATAAAAATTTATATGATCTTTGATAATACTTTTCTTTTAAATGAGTATACACTTCATTATATATTTTATATTCTTCATATCCTTTAGATTTATTATACGCATATGATCTAGATATCATTCTATATATATCAGTGCTTCTATCTGCATCTGATACTATTTTAGATACCATTGAAGTATATTCTCCTTTATAACCTGAGCGGTGTTCTAACACTGCACTAAATATTTTATAAATGTCATTATCATCAAAATATCTGCGGAGCAATTCTAAATTTTCTGCAACATATATAGCTGAAGCTATATGATGTACTGCTCTTGAGTTTGTTAATAATCCTATATCATGAAACAAAGCTGCTACACAACAAACTTCAGGATTTTCATTGAATTCTATTGCCATAGTATAAGATTTTTCTATTACATTTACAATATGTTCTCTACCATGACCTCCTTCTTTTACATTATCATATTTTGGAAGAATATCTTGTATTAATCCTATTATTTGAGTTCTCATAAAAATTACCTCCTATTTATTTTATTTCAATTATATCATATATAATTGAAATATACATGTTTTTCACAAGGAACATAGAAAAAAATAAAGTTGCACAATTGTGCAACTTTTATTTTATAAAGGTTTTATGGTTAACCTTAAACCATTAAAAACTACTCAAAATCAGGACGTCCAGGATATACTGTATATCTGTTATACAACATTCTCTTTTCTTGTGGTGGCACCCTCATAAAATCAGGATGTGCCACCATAGCAACAACTAAACCTGGATAGGCTTGTGCTGCAATTAATGAACCAATGATGATAACATCAGGATATTCTGAAAGAAAATCTTGAATAGTTTCTTTTGTTTCTTTATCTGCTATAAATTCTGTCATTTGTAAAGTAACGTTATCTACGCATGAGTATGTTGGTGTAGTTTCTACTCCAGCGTTTATTAGAATGCCACTTGGTTCTACTGTAACGTCTAATTCTAAATTGTCATCAGTTAATCGTATTGCATGTGGTGTTGTGTTAATTACTTTTACACCATTTACTTCTACTATACTTTCTACTAAATCTGTTATTTTTAACATAATAATACCTCCTACAGTATATAAATATAATTTTATTTGAATAAGATACAAACCATTTTATACCTTTATCCACTATTATAATATAGTAATGAAATCTCATGAATTACATATTGTTTTTAAAATAATCTATAGCAGCATTAGTCATAAATGATATAGTATCTAAATGTAAAAATTCATCAAAATCCATCCAGAATAAATCTCTATGTTTATTTGGTTCTTTATTATATGGTGTCCCAGTAAAACTTTCACATAAATAGACATAACTATTCATATGAACAGTTATTCCATTTCTAATCTCTTGATTTTTAAAATGAACTATTTGTTTTAGATTTCTTAATCGGATTCCTATTTCTTCTTGAGTTTCTCGTATCATAGCATCCTCTGGAGATTCACCATCATCTCCTTTTCCTACAGGTATTGTTAACATGTTGAATTTTATATGATCCAACATTAATACTTTATTATTTTGTAATATTACAACACCAACAGCATCATGATCTTTTAAATCATCTTTATTTAATTTTTTATTTATCATATCAGATTCATATAATACCTCATGTACTATATTATCTCTTATTTTAAAAAAATTCTTCATGTAATCAACTCCTTTATAATTTTGTTACATAAAAAAATAAATGGGAGATATATCTCCCATTTATCTATATTTTATTAAATTCACTTATGCCTATTGCTAAATCTTTGATAGGTAACATGTTTGCATTAAGCAAACCGTCATCATGGCTTATCATCATATATTTTTTAGGATTAAATCTCTTCCATTCTTCGATTTGTTCTTTAGAACAGATTTTCATAGTTGTTAAGTTATCACCATCATAATCAGCATTTAATCCTGGCAATATCATAAACGATATTGACATTGTCAGATCATCTATTTCATGTGTTACATCTACTATTCGTTGTAATAAGACTGAACCATAATCTATAGTTGGTGGTCTATTTATACCATACCAAGCACCTTTTTCTATAATTTTTTTCATTATTTCATATATTTTATTACTAAATTTAATACAACCATAATACCATTCATTGTATGCTTGGGATTCGCTTATATTTTGAGTTTTAGCTAACATTCTAATTATCTCAAATTTATATTCTTCTAAAAATGACATATACGGAACTATTATTTCATCTGCAGCTAAATCTCCATTTGGAATTATTACGTGTCTTCCTGTAAAATTCATTTTACCTGCAATAACACCAGATTTAATAAAACCGTCTTTCTTATTTATTAACGCAAACATTTTATCATATAACTCTTGCATTTTTTCTTGTATATATGATAATTTTTTATTTATTGTCATTTGAATATTATCATTTACTTTATTTATACTAGATACTGTACTAAATAAAAGATTATATGTCTTATCAATGTTATGAACAAAATTTATCTCATCTTGAATAACAGAAAATCTCAATGCTGAACTAAATACAGGAATATATCTTATGAATAATTTATCTTTATTTTGTCTAACAAATTCTGCATTTCCTTCCATTTTTTTATTTCTTTTATTCTTTTCAACATAATATTCAAATATCTCATCAAATCTTTTTTGAAACTCAAGCATCCCTATTTTTGCATATGGTTGATCTTTATATTGGTCTTCATTAAAATATCCCTTAATAGGATTACCATTTTCATCTGTATCTACATGTTTTGGTGTTTTTAATATATTTGCTAATACACTTTGTTTATTTTTCTTTCCAAACATATTGTCTAGGAACATATACATTTGAGGATGAATAATCCTATATTTTTTTAATACAATATATCCAAATTTACCTAAATCTATATCTACTAATTTTACAGGTGTTCTACAATAAGGACATATTGCAGATTCATAGGATTTTCCCATCAATTCCCCACATTCACAACTATATCTTTCTTTAAAAGCATTGTCAGTATGCATTTCACTATAAAAGAAATCTGAACGAATTCCTCCTTTATTGTAAGTGTTATCTGTACTTTTTTTGTCTTTAACTGGTTCTGTTACAACAAAACCTTTACCAGTTCTTAAATCTAATTCTGCTTGTTTATCCATATCTAATATGGATAAATGATAAGCCCCTATTTTTGATTCATTGTCTTTTATTAACATGTTTACCTCCTTTTAATAATAAAAACACACCACACATTACACAAATCAATCTATATTATCACATAGTGATAATATAGAATTGAAATTTCTGCTTTTTACACTTTATTTTATTTTTATTTTTATTTTATGCTTTATACATATGTTGTGTATTTCCTCATAATTCATATCATCAAAATATATTTTTCCAATATCTAGTGATAAGAATTCATTCAATATTTCATTAACTGTACTTAATATGTTATCTGAAGTATTGAATATTCTTTTAAAATAAGTTCCTTTTTTAATTATAATTATAGTATAAGAAACATTATAACATTTACTAATAATTATAAATTCTTTTAAAGTCAGTGGAATGTTTTTTTCACATTTTTCCATTATACCTTTATAACAAGCGTTGTCTAATTTAGCAACCTCATGTACAACTACTTTGTTTTTTCTAGATAGAAAAACATTATTAAATCTAAATTTTTTACCTATTGACATCATACTCTATCACCTCATTTATATAATATATAATTATTATTGCTATAGATTACATTAGCCCCATCTTTTTTTGATGGGGCTAAATATTATATTAAGAAATTTAATAAATTAACATGTTCAATATCAACTATTTTTCTCATTTCTACTAAATCATATGTTTCTGTTAACAATGGTAAATTTGTCAGTTCACCATATTTATTATAACCTTTTTGTGTTATATTTACTTGTATTTTATCATAATCCTTTAATAGTGTATTTATATCGGTAAATACTGTATATTTTAACAATAAATTTATACATTCTCTTATTACTTCATCTCTATTCATATTTGAATTAGGATTTTCTTGTCTCCAGGCTTCTGCTAATTCATGAGCATCGAATGAATAATCGTATATTTTATTTTCATTCATTTTTAAATCCCTCCTTATTTTCGTTTATTATATATTTCATAGATGATATTGCAATATCATCTTTACTATTTTTATATTTCGCTAATATATTTTCACATTCCTTAAAATCATTAATTGTTTTTTCAATAACATTTACAATATCAGAATCAATTCCCATGATATCTTCATCTCTAATACCAAGTGCATTTTTTAATAAATATGAACGACACAATTCATAACTTTTATCAGAATATCCTTCTTTAGGGATTAATATACAAGAATGAATAATAGCACTTGGATTGTGTATCAAATCAATTTCATAAATATCTTTAATTTCTATTACAATTTCATGTGATATGTGACGTTTATATATAATAAAAGTCAACGATTCTTCATCAGATAAACTAATCTCTGTCTTATGTTCGGAAATATCATCATAATCATGATTATAAAAATTACAAAAATTTGTTTCTTCTCCATTTTTTAAATCATTTAAATTTTCTGAAATTTTTTTTAAAAACGGAATTATGACATCAATATATTTACTCATTATTTAAAATCCTCCTATTTTTTAACTACAATATCCATCATTAAATCAACTGTAAGATAATCCAAATCATTACCATGGAATTCAATATTTATTGGATATTTGTTATGTGTATATGTTCTGCTCATCGAACTTTTGAAATTTTTAATATTTTTTATTATTTCATCTTCTATGCAATTTATTATTTCGCCATCATATTCATCTTCATCATCTATATCATATCCTTTTTTAATTGCAAATTTTTCCAAATAACTTATATTATTACTTACATCTAATAATACACATTGACATTTATATTCAATTGCATTATCATATTCTACAATTTTTTTCTCAATATTTGGATTTGATTTACAACCAGTTTTCTTTATTTCTGAGCTGATTTGTTTCATAATTTGTTCAAATGCTGATATATAAGATTTAACATCTGATTCTTTTACATTTTTACCAAATCCATTATCAAAATCATAATTAGATTTTTCTATAGGTTTATTTGATTTTGATATAGAAACATTATTTTTACTAGCAATTTTATTTATCTGCTCTTTTGTCATTTTAGATAATTTATCATAAGCTATTCCTGTTATAGATGCTAATATTGTTATTATTGCTAATCCTCCTATCATAGCACCCATTCCTTCTTCAATAGGAAATATTTGATTTATAATATAATCTGTTTGTTGTTTAATATCCATTATATCACATCCTTATTTTGATATTGTGCTATTAGAAAGTTATATCATTCAAATCAATAACATTTGTTTTTACTGACGTATCATGGAATGATTTCATTTTAATATTAACAAGACTCCCTGTTAATGCACTACCAGTTAATCCTACAACATTTATTCCTATTTTTTTAAAACTCAATCCTGCACATGTTAAACACACACCATAATCGCATCCACAATATAAAATAGATCTTAATTTAACTTTTTTGCCTATATATTTACTCATATTTTCACTTGTAAGCAAAACAGTTTTATTTCCGTCTATAATAAATCTATCATTACATTTTTTAGCTACGGTTTCTGTTAATAATATCTCAACATAACCTTTAGAACCACAATCTTGAACATCTTCTCTTAAAACTATAGATTGTAATGCAGAATTCATTTGTTTAGCTTTGTATCCTGTATCTCTAACTTCACAAGTTTTAGGATATGCCCCATTTACAACATTAGAACCAGTAGGTGATATTTCATCTTTGGATATTCCTTCATAGAAATTCTTAGTTACAAATTCATATTTACCTGAAGCTAAATTCATTATTGGTCCTTTCATTATAGATAACTGTTTATAGTTATTACTTATAGAACCTTTAGCTCCAGAATAATATAAATCCATAGAAGGATCATCTCCGATTTCATCTTCAGCCATTTTAGTTAATTTTGATTCTATTTCTGACATTGTTATTATATCGCCTTTATCAAGGGCTTTTTTATTTTCTTTTATTAATCTATCTCTTTCTTTTATTACTTTAGGAACAGGTTTCATTCCTCTCATAGTAAATGAAGAAGCTATAGGTTCATTTAATTTATTACCTAACCATTGTATTCTCATTAAATAATCACCAAAATCTTCTGGAGTTATTTTATCATCTCTAAGTAATTCCGATAGTTTATCTTCTAATTTTCCTAAATTTCCACCATTAATAACGTCATTATCATAACCTACTAATTTAGAAAATCTAGGTTCTATTATAAACTTATTAAATATAAAACTACCGACAGTAGTATCGATTGTATCTTTATTTATATATTCACCTTTATTTAATCTAAATACATCTTGTGGTAAAAATCTAGCAGGTTTTATTTTACCATCCACTAAATTCTTACCAAATAAATCCATTAATAAAGTATATGTTATTTGATCAGGAGTTAATTGTAATAACTCCTTTTTTTCGTTATCATTTATTCTTCTAGTCATTATTTACACCTCCTATGAAGTATAAATTCTATATATAATAGTCATATCTTTATTATTAACAAGCATTTCGTTAGGTATATTTAGTTTAGAAAATAACTTAACTTGTTTATAATCTTCAGTACCATCAGATAATGTTTGTTTTATTCCAGTAAATAATCCTATTGAATTTATTCTTGCTGTTTCAATATCACCATTTATTTCAAAATATTCTCTAACATCCCTTTTAGTTATTTTTAATATCATTTCTGCAAATGTTTCTATAGGCTCAGTACGAGCAGTATCATGAACACCACTACTAACTTCAGAACCATCTTCATCTTCATCTCCATCTTTCCATAGAACTTTTATAGTAGGGCTTTGTTCAAATTTTTTTAAGAAATATGACATTCTGCCATCATTTTCTTTACGTTTAAACCAATATTTTTCTTTATCTTCATCATTTAATTCGTCATCTGTTACTCTAAAAGGAACCATATCAAATATTTCTCTTTCATAAAAATTAACATCGACTACTGATAATGAAGAATCACCACATCCACCTATACCTACACCAAATAAACACACTGCTGTATTTTTAGGATATTTTTCTTCAATAGGGTTTTCTGCTGCTATACCCATTATATTATTTAAATAATCTACTGTTATTGGAGAAGGTACATTAAATATTTTTTCTAGTATAAATAGAGCTCCTCCCAAAACTATTTGATTTTCTGTTTCAAATAAAACTTCTTTTGTTAATGAATCTAAACCTATTATTTTTGTTTTTAAATTTCCTTGTTTAGATTCTATTCTCATAGGTTTGATTTTATCATTATTATCAATATTATCTTTTAATATCATGGTCATTTACATCAACTCCTTTTATTTCTATTTTTGGTAAATTTTCTTTGATGAAATCTATTTGTTTATCAATATCATCAATAGAAGTATCTCCAGGTTCAACAAATCCTGTTTTTAAGACATTTCTGTTTTTACTATACTCCTGTTTATATTCGTCATACATTTTAATTTCAGGTTGAACACCTTTAAAATTAGAAGTTGCTTGAATAGATGTTTTGCATATATAAACAACATTATCTATTCTTATTGTCGCAACAGTTTCACCATCTTCTAATTTTCCCAATATTGTTACTTTCATATTATCATTCATATAAATTACCTCCATATATAATTAATATTATTATAGTGTTTAGTCATAAATAATTTGTAATTTGTCTCTAACATTGATTTTATCATTATTATTTGTTCTAGTATTGAACATATTATAACTCATAAGCATTTTATCCATTGTGCCATTTCCATCATTATCTAGAGCATTTACATATGATAATCTAACCTTTTCTCTAACGTCATAATTTGAATGTACAAAATTTATATCATTATATTCTTGAGGTTTTTCTCTAGGTTGTATTTTTACATGTAAACCTAGATTTTCTATAGTTCGTATTCTATTCCAATATGGATCATCAAATACGTATACCACATTAAGGTTTCTTAAATCAACAGTATATGATTTAAAAAATTTTATAAGCTCTATTATACAATCAACGATATTATTATTAACACCATTTAATGTTGATAAATATGTTAATGATGGTATCAATTCATTTAATTTACCTAGTATATGCTCTATTATAACACCACATTCGTCTTTTTCTAATAAGTCTATATAATCAGCTATATGTGGTAATTTATCTCTAACATATTCCATGTATGATATAGCAACTAAACCATTATTTAATTTAAAAGCTTTTGTTGTTTCTTTTTTAATCATTAAGGTTCTATATAAATCTTGATAAGCTCTAAATACTTTAATGTCATTAGTTGTGTTCATTTGCTCTACACAGAAAGTTGAAAAATTTTTAAAATTGTTATAAAGAGTATTTATATCCTCTACGGATTCTATATTTAATAAATTTAAATATTTTGTTATCTCTTGATTTTTAAATATTCTAGGATTTTCTCTTATTTTCTTATTTATTAAATCAAAATTAGCTTCGAAATTAAATCCTAGGACAGATAATATTTCAGCAGGTTTTACTAATATATTACCTTTCATACTATTTTTCTTACATAATAAAGTTGCCAATATAACTATTGAATCAAATATTGATATTGGAGTATCTGTTATTCTTTCTAATTTAATATATAAATAATCAGTACCTTCATGCATAGCATCTTCATTGAATAATCTAGTATCAATATCAGTTTTAACATCTTTATTATCAATTAACATATTTAAAAAATAAATTGATTCATATAATATTTTTGTTAAATTATAAGATATACTTATACCTATATACTTTGTATCAATATAATTAAATTCTCTTTCATATAATTCTTTTTTTAAATCTGCATCATCCCACCATAAATCATCTTCTTCGGTAACTTCTTTATATTCATATCTATTGGTTTTATCTTCTATTGCTAAAATTGTATTATTATCCATTATATCAGTTGATTGAAAATAAACATCATACATTTTTTCATAATCAGGTACTTCAGTTGTAATACCATCATCGTTTGTTATTTTTTTTGTAGATATTATTGGTATACCATCATCATCCATTAATCTTTCTTTAACTAAAAAATATTTATAAACACTGATTCTTTCATACATTAAAGTATTTGCTATATCATATAAACATTGATCTGTTGATTTAGTTCTAACCATAATATTTAGATGTTTTATTATTATTCTTTGATAATCCATTGGTAATGTTTCGAAAAAAGGTATTCCGTAAACATTAAACATTTTTTTTACAGACATTAAATCAAAAAAATCTCTATCAACAGACATTTGTATTATATCAATAATGAATCTTTGTATAGTCATCATCATTATATTCATTGCTATAAAATTATCATAATAAGGATATACACTTTTTAAATCAGAATTATAAATAACAGAAACATAATAATCTCGACATACAGTATATGTCTCAAAAAATTTATCTATAAACATTTTATCTATATCTGAATCAAAATATATTATTTGAAAATTTTTAGCATTTCTAGCTGTAACTAAATCGACAGATTTACTTCCCATGTGTTGTAGATATTTTTTATCTGGATTATTTGCTATTAAATCAGGAATTATTTTTCTTTCCAATTTAGAAATTATTTCACTAGGATAATCATGTATAGGTCTAGTTTCATCTATATCATAAAATTTCATTTGAGATTCTGTTAAATAAAAATATTCCGATTCTTTCTCATTGATAGGAGGTTTTCCTATCAATTCCCTATAATAATCATTCTGTTCTTCATATTCTTTTATTATTAATTCCCTTTTATATTTTAATACCAAGTCTCTTTTATTACGAGGTATCAAATATTTATTTTCATGATACATGTAAATTTTTTCTCTATCAGTTATTCCTGCTTTAGATATAACTGAAGGTTCGTATAATGGATATGATTCAAATCTATCCAATTCTTGTTTGGCATTTAAATATCTTTCAGCTGATCTTAAAACATCTATGGTTTCATATTGGGATGCTTCTGATGATATTTTTATTATGCTATTTTCAAGAATATTCTTTATGTTATCAAAAACAACACTTTGCGTAAATGATAATTGATTATCTATCATATATAATTACCTCCTTTTTGTTTTATTTATTAATACAATATATTAATAAATTGTATTAATAAATTAGTTTATAAAGAAGGAGTGATTTATAATGAAAAACGGAATACCAGGAATAGATGTAAAAACTCCAATTCAGAATCCAACAATAGATTCGGATGAAAGTTATTACGAATTACCGTTTTATAAAAAAGAAGATTATTTCTTTGATATAGAAAATGAAGTTAAATTTATAGAAGGTGTTGAACGTAATGTTAGAAAATCGAAATATTATAAACGATATATAGCACATATTAAAAAAGATCTTGGATTAAATTTTTGCCAAGTAAAAGGAAATATTTCTGAAAAAGAAGAAGATGAAGGTAAAACAAGAAGTAAATTAATAGAAATGCACCATGGTCCATTATTTACATTATTTGATGTATGCTCTATAGTATTGCATAAAATGATGATTGATGGAGAAAAAATAACTACTTTTAGGGTAGCTAAAAGGGTTATAGATGAACATTTTGCACATAGAGTACAAACAGTTATGTTATTGGAAACTGTTCATCAAATGGTTCATGATAGAAAAATATTCTTGAACCTTAGTATGGGATTTGGAGATATTTATAGTTTTTTAGATAAATATATGGATGCTATAGAAAAAGAAGATATAATTAAAATTCAAGATTATATTGAACGTTCAAAAAAATATAAAAGTAATGATTTTGGTAACTTAGAAATATTTGTTACTGAATGGAGTAGATTAAATCCTGATTGTATGGATGATGATAACGAATTAGAATTTATAAGTTAAAAAATAAAGGAGGAGTTTATTATGTTATCAATTATGATATTATCTATAGTTATATGTTGTGCAATACTAGGAATAAGTATGAAAGGTTATTATAAATATTTAACAGAAGAACAAAACCAAGAAATATTAAAAAAAGAAAAAGAAGAACTTAGACAAAAAGAAGAACAAGAAAAACAAGATAGATTAAAAAAAGAAGAACTTAGACAAGAAATATTAAAAAAAGAAAAAGAAGAACTTAGACAAAAAGAAGAACAGGAAAGACAAGATAGATTAGCTAAAGAAGAACAAGAAAGACAAGATAGATTGGATAAAGAAGAACAAGAAAGACAAGATAGATTGGATAAAGAAGAACAAGAAAGACAAGATAGATTGGATAAAGAAGAAAGAGACTGGAGTAGACAACTTCAACTTGAAGAAATACACATAACAGAAAGAGCGAAAAATGAAGAGTATAAAAATAAGTATAATGAAACACATCTGACAAAGACTATTAGTTTTGATGAATTGATGGATAGTATTAATTTTATAATAGCTAGAGTATGGTCACATGAAGAACATTACTATCTAAAAGCAAATGATATAGTTATACCTAAAATAGAAGAAGAATCAATAAAATTTGGTGGGATGGTTTTAAATCACATGTCACCTGAATTAAGAAAACAGGCATTATTATATTATTCTTTTGATGGCTTGTTATATTATATCCATAGCACTTTCAATGATTTTATATGGGAATATGCTATGGAAAGAAATGAATTACAAGGAGTATACCAATATCTATATAGCAACAATCGTGCTCAATTAAAAAAAGATATAGCTGAAGCACGTGAAAACTCTAAATCTGAAAGATCGAAAAGTGACGGAAAAAAGAAAGCAAAATATGCAAATTTCGAAGAGTATTTTAATGATACCCAGAATAATGAATTTTATTAAAAAAACAATGAGAATAGTCATTTGACTATTCTCATTGTTTAATCTATTTAAAAACTCACAATTGAGTGAATTGTTTAAATAAGTGATATCATTAATGGTATTAGGTATTTAAAGAAATTATATCCAATATCAATATCATTAAAACTTTCATCATCTATATATTTTATCAAATATTCTGTTCCATATGAAGTCTGTTTATTTAATTTAAATAATGACATTGCATTAAATTCTCTATAATATCCAATATCCAAATCTCTTGATTTGTATCTATATACAAAACCTGCTATAAAATCAAGCAATTTATTACTTCTGCCCATTTCAATATATTGGAAATATTGTTTAAAAAATTGTATCATATAATCATTATGCAATTTAAGAAGATTATCATTTATACCCTTTACATCTAATTTTAAATGATTATAATAAAATTCTATATTATTTAAAATCATATAACTACTATATTTATTTTTAGGAACAAATTGTAACTCACCTAATTTTAAATTATAACATTCTTTAGATACAAATAAAGCATCTTTTTTTATAGATATAATATTATCATTATCTATATTGTTCATTTCTATAAATTTTTTTCTCGCTTCTACTAATGCTTTATTTTCATTTTTAACTAATTGTTTATCTTTTATTTTTATGATCCCCATTAATCTGTTTCTTTCATCCTTACTCATTTCTTCTAATTTTTTAATAATATTTTTATCTAAATAACCATATTCTTTAGCTAATGACAAACCTGCTGATTTCATATCATATTCTATTATTTGATTATTTATAAAAAAATCTATATCTTTATTTCTATAATAATGTCTTTCCCAAATTTGTTTGCTCATTAATTATCACCTCTTCTTTATATATTGTTATTATTTTGATAAAAAATAAAAACCCAGGAGTGTTAACCTGGGTTTTTATTATTAAACATCATATTGAATTGAATTTTCTTTAAATATTCCTTTATCTATCAATAATTTAATATCTTTTTTAAGAGATATGACAGTCAATCTTTTAGCTAATAATCTTCTGGCTTCTTCTTCATCAATTATACAATCATCGAATCTTTCATCTAAATATCCTAGATTATTTAAAGTGTCCATTATTTCTTGTGTGTCATAATATCTCATTCTAGAATAAATACTCAATGCTTTATATTTAAAAGTGTCATTAAATTGAGTCAATAATTCTTCTTTTAATTTTATATCTTCATTATCTGATAATTTTCTTTGAACTATTTTAAAATATTCCTTATCTGATTTTTCATTTATTTCCATTCCAGATGCGAAAAGATCATAAGTGTATATGTGTAATCCTTCTCTTACCATCATATTTTCTATAAATAATTTTTTAACTTCATCTATAGCATCATTTGATAAATATAGAGCTTTATCAGAACCATCAGTTGCTTTTGTTAAAACAAATACAATATTATCATAAATATAAGAATCGTTTATGATACTTATATAATTACCAGATTCAAATAGTGCGTTTATCAATTGACTTGTATATGCGGTAATATCTTTACCTTCTTTTTTATATTTTAATGTTTTCAATGATACAGCTTGATCGGAAAAGATCAAGCTGTCTTTAAGTTTTGTTAAACCTAATTTCCCTACATGATAATCATCTTTATTTGATGAATCAAATAGAAATTTATATACATAGTCTTTAGTACCAACTAACTTTACAGTATCCTCTAACTCGTCTTCAACTATTAATAAATAAGCCATATTAAAAACCCTCCTCTTATTCGATATTATTTAAATAATCTAATCTAGTTATTCCTTTCATATCTAATATATTAATAACTAGTTGTCTTCTTGCTAATGCTTTATTTAATCCATAATTAGCAATATCTTTAAATAAATTATATGTGTCTTCACACATATTGTGTTTTTCGTCTAATAATTCTACTATAGTATTTGCATATAATTTATCAATATCATTTACATAACTCATACCATACATTTCCTCATATTCATTTATCAATTTATATTCATGTTCTGTCATTAAATATCTAAAATTATCTCTATTACGTTTAAATACATATCCTGATATAGTATTTACACTATATTTTAATCCCATAACTTTTAATTTATGTTTAATGTCAATATACGCATTATCTGATTTTTTAAATACTTTTTCAAATCTATTTTCTACTTGTAATAGAAAATAATTTTCTTTATTGAATATAACTGGTTTATACACATCTACGTTAGAGTCTCTATCTTCTATATAACATCTCATTTCTGGTTTTATTTTTCTTTTAGTATCTTCAACATATGATGGACCATATTTAAATATATCAAGCATATCATTTGTTATAAATGATCTTGTTAAATCATAATATTCATTTTTTATATCATTTATTATTAAATCAACATTACTATGTCTATTTAATACGTCTATATTAGCAAAACATGTTTCTATGATGTGTTGTGAATCAGTCATTAATGAATGATAATCGTAATCGTATATTATCTTATTATCACCTAAAGCTTCTTTTAAAGATAATCCTGAGAACATTTCTACTTCTCTTTCCAGTCTCTCCTCAGCAGCTCTCATTTCTCTAACGATATCTGTATTATTTAATACTAAATTATAATAATATGAAGGATCGTTAATTGTAACTCCTGAATCTTTTTCTATGTTATTTTCATAATATTCATCTAATGCTTTATAGTAATTTATTAATTCTTTCTTTATTTTTATAGATAATGCAAATCTACTAGGTCTAACTTCTTCTTCAAATCTTGTTAAAATTTGGTCTATAACCATATCTACATTTTCATCATTATCATACATATCTTGTGGATATGTTACTTTATCGTCTATTTTGTATCTAGCTTCAAATTCATCTTTTGCTTCATCTGTATCATAACCACTAGTTATTATTAAATGTCTATAAAGAGGAAAACAGAATTCTTCAGGTTTCCAACCACCTAAAATATTTTGTGCATTTACTTCTGGAGAGTAATCATAATCTATAAGATCACCATTTAACAATGGTGAATATAAATATTCCCCTTCAACAAAATCATCAGTGTCCATTATATTGTCTATAGTTTCAATTAAACCTATTTTTATATTTTCAAAATGATTTTTTAATTTATCCTCTATAGATTCTTCTTCTATTACTTCATTATCTTCTTTCTCATTACCAACAAGCATCATTAATTCATCTAAATTATAATCATCATCCAATTTATCTAATGTTTCTTCATGTTCATCAGCCATAAAAACATTACCGAATTCCATATTTAAAACATCATCTAATGATGATACTACTTTAATATTGTCTTGTGATTCTGATAATTTATCTATAAATTCAACATTACTCTTATTGGTATTCTTATCATATCCTATTTCATCATCTACCATCATTTCATTATAATTGTCATAATCTTCTTTTGATAATTTTTTATAATTATTTTGTTCTACTTCTTGAAGTAAAAGATTTTTTATATCTTCTACTTTTGAATTCATATCATTTATATATGCCTTCATATTAGTATCATTTAATTCAGGAGATAATAATAACATAGGATATAACTCAGGATAATACATATCTCTATTATTTTTTATATCTTCTATAGTTTCATTAACATCTAATTCTCTATTGTTTATTTTATAAATAACATCAAAGAATTTATTTACTGTATTATCTATTAATTGTAATATTTCGTTTGGTATTTCTGGTTTTTCTTCTTCTATTTCATATGTTTCAGTTTTATATACATCAACATCTATTTTTCCTTTTGAATCATATTTTCCAAATTCATCATCATTTACTATATTTTTTATAGTGCTTATTATCTTTTTATATCCTAGATTATTCCTCAATGTCGTATACTTAACTGTCTTTTTACAAGAGGAACATTGTAACTCTGTATAATCGTCTGTATATTCTAATACATTGTCACAATATGGACATTTACTTATTTTATTCCATTCTCTAAATGAAGTTTTATATAAATATCCATAATCTAAGATAACTAATTCACCTGAAGGTCTTCTACCCCAATTACCATAATTCTTAGATGACATTCCCATATCACCAAGAATATAATGTGAATTTTTATTTTTATTAACAGCACTAACTATATCTAGTTCTAAACTACTTAATATCTTTTTTACTTGCAATTGTGATTCTAGAAAATCTTCTTTGTCTATAACTGCAACATATTCTGAAACTAAAATAAGACCATTAGTTTCATAAGCCAATGCTAATGGTCCATGTTTAGGTAACTTTTTAGACATCGCCAATTCATTTACATTATCAATATATGCTAAATAATTATATGCTACTTTGATAATGTGATTATCTAATAAACAAACAAATCTATTAGTACCTTCACCTATACGACGATAATCCCTCCTTTCTCCAAATTCTTCTCTGAATATTTTGTCATAATTTATAGTTTTTTCAACTATAGACATTTCTTTATTTGAATATACATCAAATATTTTCTTCATAAAATCTCTAGAGAAATTTCTTTTTATAAGAGATTGAACTTCAACTGTTCCTTCTTTATAAGTTTTAGTTACCTGTTTCATAAATAAATACCTCCTATTTTAATAATTCTATTTTTCTTTTCTTTCTATTTTTAATTTCGTTTATTAGTTCATCAGTTATCATAGGTTTACTTTCTTTTGAAGCTAATTTAACGAAATCTTCAATATCACATCTATCACTAAACATTATTTTTGCATCATCAACATTTTCTTTATCTATAGTGAATTCATATAATCTCTGAGCTAAATCCATATTATTTTCAGCATATTTTAATATGCCTTGAGGATCTAATGGTAATTCAAACGAATCTATTTTGTCATCAACATCAACTGATGCTTTAGTAGAACCATATCCTACATCAAATGCACTTTCATATCCACCAGTATAATCATCAGTATCTGCATTTTTCTTTAGGAACGTAAGAGCAGATCTAACCATTCCTGATAATCCTCTAATATATGCTTGTATTTCATTATCATTTGCATTTATTGTTCTTCTGGCTTCGCCAAATAACATACTAGGATCTTTCTTTCTCAATACATTATTACCAATTCTACTTATTTTCTTCTTCTCATCTTCAATTTGTTTAAATGTTTCATCATACATATATCTTGTTTCATAATCTGCATAATCTTCTATATCCACTATATTATATTCAGGATGCCAATCATATATAGCTTCAGCTCTATCTTTCATCATATTTCTATACGCATCTTGTATTTCTGGATTTGATGCAGCCATTTCATCAGCAGCATAAACTCCTTCTTCATATATTTTTTTATCATATGCGTATTGATTTATTACTGCATCAATAGGCAATATTTCAGCATCCCTATCTAACATATCAACAAATTCAGAATGATAAATTTCTTGATTAGCCCATTCTTCATCTTCAATCTCAGCAATCATTCTGTTTGCTGCTCTAACATCATCAAGGTCTTTAGATACCAATAATTTTCTAATTAATTCTTCATTTGATCTAAAATTAGAAATCTGTTTGTATATTTCAGTTGAATAAAATTCGTCTGGTACATCATCTATGATTATTATTTCATCATCATCGTCATAATAATCATCTTCATCATCGTCATAAATTACATCATATTCTTCATAATTACCATAATACCAATCATAATAATCATCTTCATCATCATCGTAGTCAGTATCATAATATTCTTCTACATAATCTTCACCATATTCATCAATCATTTCTTGTCTTTCCATTTCTTGTCTTTCTTCCCATATACGAGCACCTAAATCATCATAAACTACTTCTTCTTCGTCTTCATCTTCTTTTTTACCACTTCCATAATTTTCTTCCCATATACGAGCACCTAAATCTGGTATAATAACATTGAATCTATCATCAGAAATTTCACCTGCTGCCATTCTTAAATTTCTTTTTGTCTTTTTATATCTTGGTTTTACTGTTGGAATATATTCATATCCTCCAAATAAACCACCCATATCTCTAGCTTTATAAAATTCTTCTTTTCCACCATATTTATCATATACAGCTTGAATATAAGTACCTATTATTTCAGTAGCTTCAATATAATCTTCATATTTATCATATATTGTTCTACCTAAACCATCTTGACCTCTATCTTTTAATTTTTTAACAAAATCAAAATAATCTTCTTCTTTATCTATTATTCCAGGTATAATAACTCCAACATCTTCTCTTAACTCATCTGGTAATTGGTCAGGTGTTTCATTATAAATATCACCATTGTACGTATTTACATAAATATTATTCCAAACATCATCAAAGCTTGGCATTGTAAATTCATTTATATATTTAGTTTCTTCTTTTTCTTGTTTAACCATTTCATCAAATTCTATTTTTGATGATTCTGAATAACCCATACGAGTAACTTCTTTAGGTTTAGAATTAACTCTTCCTGAATCTAATAAATAATCAAAATATTCTTTAGCCTCAGCTTTCTTTAATTCTTTATAACATTTTTCATCTTCTTCTCTATCTAAAATAATAACAGCTTTATCATTTTTATCAAAAGATTCTAATTGAGAGATATGATAATTAATACAATCTTCTTCTGATTGTATTGAACTAGCTATTTTTTCTAATTCTTCACGAGACATAGGTTCATTTATTCTTTTTATAGAATAACCTTTAGTTTCTTTATTTTCTAACATAAATATACCTCCTTAAAAAATAATCTATCATAATTCTATTTATATAATATATAATTATATATTATATGTTTTACATATGTATATAAATATAAGCATAGATATATCTATGCTTATATTATTACTAATTTAAATTCATTAAAAATGTCTTAACCCAAGTATCTAAATTAGGTTCATTTAATATATCTTGTTTTTTGAATTTAATAACCTCATGTTTATCTTTTTCATTGCTGACTAATTCTGCACCATCTGGTACTTTTATTGTATAAAGAAATCCTATATGGTCTTCACTTATTTTATTATCGGATAACATTATTAATGCTCTAGGATTATATACTATAGGAGTTTCAGTTTCAGGATTACTGAAATTAACTTCTTCGTGTAATTCTTTAATCATATTTAAATTTGCTATATGTCGTAAAGGAGCATTATTCCATTCAACACCTCTATTAGACATATGCCCTTGAACCAAAGTATATTTTCCTTTTAATCTTCCTTTTATAGATTTTAATAAATATACATGTTCTTCTGATTCATCCATTATCAATCCTGCCACAACACAATGTCTTTTAGTTCTATTATTTATTTCCATTTTACCACCATATTCAACCTGACTTCTAAAAGCCCATCTATATGATAGCACCTCATCTAAATCAACTATATTTGTTAAACCATCTATAGCTGGTAATATCATCTTATTATCTTGTGTCAATTTTATATATGTTTTATCTATAAAATCTTCTTTGTATAATTCATTTATATTATTTATATATACAACTATTTCATTTTCTATTAAATCGGGATATTGTTTTAATATCTTTTCTCTATTTTTAATAAATTCTGGAGTACCGACGTCGTATTTATATATTTCACGAACTAATGGGTCTATATAATCTAATTCATTATCAGTTCTTACATTACCACCTTCAGTTAATGGTGTTTGATATATTGAAGAATCCATTTCAATTACTCTAACATCAGCTTCTTCTAGCATAGTAAGAGTAAATTCATTTGTATATGTGTCTAAATAATATATATATTTTATTCCTGATTGAATAATTGCTTTAGCACAATTACTACATGGGAACGTAGTAACAAATATACTAGCATCACGTAAATCTCTATTAGAACATAAAGCGTTAAACATTGCATTTATTTCTGCATGTTGTGCATAACATAATTCTAATTTTTGACCAGATGGTATATTATGTTTTGTTCTATAACATCTAGTTGGGTCATCACAGCAATTAGGTAATCCTTTAGGACTTCCATTATATCCTGACCCTAAAATTTCATTATCTTTAACTATAACTGCACCTACTTTTCTTCGTATACAAGTGCTACGAAGAGATACTTGTACTGCTATATTCATATAATATTCATTTATTCCAATTCTCATATTATACCTCCTCTGTAAAAACAATATTAACTATAAATAATTTTGAATTTATATTTATTCCTATACTCATTTTATCTTTATTTAAACTCATAGTGTTCATACTATTAGTAGCAGAAATATCAAGTATTAAATTTCCTAAAAGAACATCATTACTTTTATTATTGTTATTTGATAATACAAAATCTATTGTGTTATTTTCACCTTTGATTTCTTTTATTATATAACCACTATTTTTAATAACATGTCTCATTCTTTCTACTAATCTCATAACATATTTATCCATGTCTTTTTACCTCCTTCACTTCACATAAAAGTTTACTATTTTTTGAAAAATTATCTATAACAAAATCTTCTATTTCCATATCATCAAATATAGAAAAAGGATTTTTTCTAGCTATTGTAAATATAGCATCTGTTGCATACTCTATATCTTTAGCAAAAATATCGACTGTTTTCTCTAATAAAACTACTTCAGCTTCAGATATTTTAACATATAATTTTATTTTAGATTTAAATTTTTTTCTTTTCATATACCCTCCATTATATACCTAATTCTTTTTTAGCTAATCTATCACATAAATCATTAGCTTGATATACTTTTTCATATTCTGTAAAACTAAGTATTTCTTTACCATTCACAAAACAATATTTATTATAATTGGATAATAATTTTGTTTTTGATTGATGTGAATTTATATGATTATATAATACATTAGTTTTAGTATTTAATATAAGAGTATTTATAAATGTCGATTTAATTAGTTCTTGATTAATAACAGGTTTGCCTGTAGAATTGATTAATACTTCATCATTACTAGATTTCATCCAACCAGGAAACCAATTTGTTAATGAATTTATACATAAATTAGAATCACTTATTATTATTACATTAAAAATACCATCTAATGAACAGTGTTCTAATATATATTTAGTGCCTTTAAATATTGCATACATCTCAGCATAATTATTAGTTTTTCCTTTTAATAAACCACTATCGGTTTTTATTATATTCATATTACTATCATATAAACAAAAAGCATATGCTGAATCATATACACCTTCAGTTCTTAATTTAGCTGAACCATCTGTACATAATATATATTTACTCATACAGTCTCCCCCTTACTATTTTATATAATTTTTCTTTTTCACCTTTAGTTAATTTAGACATATCTATTTTAACATTGTTATTAGAATAAAAGATAACTTTTTCTAAATCTTCTTTTTCATAATCATTTAAATGATATTTATTTATTATTCTATTTTTTAATGCTCTAGATATATCTCTATGTCCGTATTCTATTGATGACAGGGTAGGTCTAGTTATTTCTAATACATCGCACATATCTCCACTAGATTGATTATATTGTAATCTCAATTTTGCTATATATTTTCCTAACTCGGTTCTTTTTTTAGTTGTCATATTATTACCTCCTCTTATATATAATATGTAATTAATTTTGTTTTGTTTTACGATTATCAAAATAATAAACAATAAAGTAAGTAAGATTAAATATTTTACTTAAGCATACTCTATGTTTTTATTGTTTTTTATTATTTTGAAACATTTACCTCCAATAAGTTAATAATGTTTATTTGATTTTATCGGGCGAATAGATGGTATACTATGAATATAGTATACCATCTATTTTCATTGTATTTAATAATATGTTAGGTAACATATTATTTTTAATTTTGTTTTTTAAATAATTCTTCAGGGTCCAATAATTGTATTTGCTTAAATCCATCTACTTCTATATAAGTATATTTAGTTTCTAATAAACTAACATCTTGTATTTCTTTAGAAAACCTAACTGTATTTTGTAATTTAATAACTAAATCTTGATTAAAAAATGGGGCATATTCTCTATAAAAACTAGCCCAATCACCTCTAACCATTTGAACTGGAATAAAAATTTCTCCTAAATGTACTAATTTGTGTGTTGAAATTGATAATGGTAACAATCCAACTCGACATTGATAATGTAATTCCATAACTTCATCGGCTATATCAAATATATCAATCCTATCGTATTCATCTTGATGTTTCTGCATAACAACAGAAACTATATCAAATAAAGTTAATGGTGAATGATGTAATTCGATTTTAACTTTATTGTACGCTAGTTGTTCTACATTACTAAAAAAACTATCCTTATTCATAAAATCTTTTAAAAAACTGATATATTCTTTATATTCCAAAGATTGTCTTATTATTGACTCTATATGAAATATTAATTTTGTACGATCCTTTTCTGTGTTTACTATAATTTCTTTAGATACAGTAGGAATTTCTTTATACTTTGCAACATTGATAACTTTATCATTATCGTAACTCGTTTTATTATTTGGTTTCAACTCCATTTATATCACCTTCCCTTATTACATTGTTTTAGAGAAAAAAATAACTGGGAAGAATCCCAGTTAATAATTTTCATTTATTTTAAAATTTATTATAAAATTATCTAATAATTTTTGTATATCAATCAAATCTGAATCTAATAAAACTCTTGCTTCATATATCATATCTTCAATATCAACTGGACCAAATGAAGATATTTTATCATTAAGTATTCCTAATCCTAATACTATATCTTCTTCCTCATCATTGTCCCATTTGAATATATCAATATCTATATCAATTATATTATATAGAATAGAATATAATTCTATATATTGATCATAAAATTCAGTAAGCATTTTTTGAGTTATACATCTATCATATAATTCTGTTATATGATAATCTTTATACATATCAAAATTATTATCATTTTTAATTTTATAATCATGACATATGTCATAAAAATCATCTTTAAACTTATTTATATATCTTTGTTCATTTGTTACTGCCAATATAAAAGGTTCAATTCTATATTGTGCAGAGCCATATATTATCATATATTCCAAAATATCACCTACTTAATTTCTTTTAATTTTTCAAAATCAATATCTTTGACTGTAAGATTATCCAATTTGTATGATAATACAGAAAGAGCACGATCAAGACGTGCTCTTTCTTTTTCAGTTATATTTAAATACTCTGATACTGTGTATACATCTGAAATTCTATCTTCTATATCATCTTTAACTTTTCTGATTTCTTCAGGCATCAGCATTTTATCTTTTCACCTCTATTAAATGAATATATTTATCATCTATTATTCTATAATTTAATAGATTATTAAAATGTGTCTTTGTAACATTACCTTCACCATCATCAAGATAGAATTCATTAGAATATTCAAAAGAATCTTTTCTTGCTCTAGCTACTACTTTAAATATTTTTCCTTCTGGTGAAATAACATATTTGCATTTATAGTAACCATATCTATTTTCTTCTTCGTCTATTCTTTCTGGTGTTATATCATTTGGAGATAGTAGCATTTGTTCTTGAAAAGTTCTTGTATTTAGAAATTTAACAAGAACATAATTTTCTACTATATTATCTCTAGATACCATTATAGTAGTTCTTCCTTGTTTAAGATATATTATATTTTTTGTTATTTTTTCTATTGTATATTGCACTGAAGAACCTTTAGATGTCATAACCATACCTTCTTTTAAAAACCAATCATTTTTTAGTTTATATCTAGCATAAAAATTTCTATTCATAATATTTTACCCCCTTATTAATATTATTAATCACATATTATAACTGTAGTACCTACTATACACATAGCATATAATTGTTTTAATATAGTATTATCAACTCTTATGCATCCACCTGATACTGGTAAACCTATAGAACTTGCATTATTATTACCATGAATACCATAAGTTTGACCTCCTCCTACACTTAATCCCATCCATAATGAACCTAATGGATTTCTTGGATCTCCACCAGGAATATTATTTTTATAATATGGACGATTGACCATTTTATTAACTATCTTAAATGTTCCTTTAGGTGTTGGTGTTGATGGTTTACCTACAGCACATCTTGTACTAAGTAAAAGAATTCCTGATTTATCATAAGCTTTTAATGTTCTATTTGTTCTGCTTATAACTACTTTAGTTGCTATTGATTTTTTAGTATCAACTGATGTTTTATTTGAACTTAAATATTGACCAGATACCCATCCAACTATTCCATTATAGTTTACTTTATACCAACCATTAGAAGAACCTAAACATTGTACTTGTCTTCCTTGTGCAATTGAACCTATTCTAGAACTAGAAGTTGATGGATTGCTTCTTATATTTAAAGTAGCTGTTGTATATTTTAATGTTGTATTTTTATTATAATCTGTTCCTGTTGATGATGTGTTTCCTACTGTAACATAATTACCAATAACCCATCCAGTAACACCATTATGTTTTATTTTATACCAACCATTAGATTGTTCTGTTGATGTTACAACTGTATTTTTCTTGATATAACCAACTTTACCATAACTTGTAGATGGACCACTTCTCATATTTAAATTTTCTTTTATTGTAACTGTTTTAACATTTTTATTAGTGTTATTATTATTATGTGTATTTCCAAAACTAACATAAGTTGAAATAACCCATCCAGTAACACCATTATATCTTATTTTATACCAACCATTAGTTGCTGATATATATTGAATTGGTGAACCTGCTTTAATATATCCTATTTTACTATAACTTGTAGATGGACCACTTCTTACATTTAAACTTGCAGTAGCTGTTAAAGTTGCTGCATCAACTTTATCTATATTAGATAAAGTCATTACTGTTGCTCCTATACCTATTCCTAATCCTATCATTTGTTTTTTATTCATAAAATTTACCCCCTTATTTTTATCTATAATATATTTAATTCTGGCATTAATAATATTTTATTATGTCTGTATAGACATAATATTTTATCATTTATTAATACAACAGTTGTATCGTTTTCAGATTTTTTTATAGTAAGTCTATTATGTTTTAAATAATCATGTCTTTTTTTACTATAATATAAAACTATAGCATCTGGTAAGGAATTGAATAAATTAACTAATCCTACCATGTTTTTTCCAGATTCTATAACGAATGGAACGTATACTGCATTATAAATATCTTCCATTCTAGAATCATTCATTAATATAGCTTGTAATCTGTAGAATTTAAAGAATCTCTTATAAAGAGATTCTTCTATTCCACATTTTAACTCACCCCTTGTTATATAATCTAAAATTGCATCCATTTTTTACCTCCTATAATTCTAAATCATATAAATCATCATCATCATCGTCATCATTTGCTTCTACTGATTCTAAATCAAGTGTGCCATCATAACCACATATAGGACATGTGTAATCTATATAACACATTTCAGCTGGATCATAATCATCTACTTCTACACATATATTTTTACCACATTCTTCACATTTTATTATAATTTCCATATAATTCACCATTCCTTCCTTTTAATAAATACTTATTATTATAGATTTTATAATTCTAAAGTATATGTGCCATTATTACCACATACAGGACATGTGTATTCTATATCACACATTCCATCATCTGAATCATAATCAATGTTAGTTACTTCTATACATATGTTTCTACCACATTCTTCACATTTTGTTATAATTTCCATTATTAAATCACCTTTCCTTCTTTTAATGAATATTTATTAAAATAATCGATTACTTCTCTTGTTTTATTTTTCTTATGATAATCGATTATTATATCCTTAATCTTATCTACATCTTTTTCATCAATGTTTAATCTATTTTCAAGATAATCATTTTTATTAGATTTTATAAAATCTGCTTCATTTGTAGATACTTTTAATTCTTTATTAGGAACATATAATTTTCCTGCATTTATATCTTCAGTATCAACAAGAGATGATGTTTTCTTAACATCATCATTGAATATTTTTATAATATCATTATTATAATATTCACTTACTAATTTTCTAGGATCTCTATTAGGGTCTACTATTTTAGTTATAGCTATTATAAAATCAACTATGTCTTTATTACTTGTTTTTATATTGTTTCTTTCGTTATATTTTACTATAAACTCTATTATATTGTGTAATGAAAATACCTCCTCTGCTAATATAGGATTTATTTCATCATTATTTTTGTTATATTGATATATAACATTTTTACTATCATATCTATCAATATGGTTAGGTTGTATAGATATTTTTTTACCCATATACATTAATGTTGCTTGTGCTATAAATTTTAAAACTTGCATCAATGTTTTATTAGCTGCTATGCTTTTTGCTGTTTTTAATAAGAATTCCATTATCTTCATTTAAAATACCTCCTAATTAAGTTTTCTATCTGTATCTATATAGAATAATCGTATTAATGACTCAAAATGTGTATAGTCATAATATATATCGATATATAGATTTTCATAATTATCAACTGTTTTTTTAGATACTTCATTTAATTTAATTATATAATCATCCATTATTCTTTGAATACCTAATTTAGTTTCTTCATCGATAATCATGTTTCGTATTGATAGATATGTTAATATATCATCATTACAATCTTCCATAATATCTGCTAACTTGTTTCTCCAACGCAAAGATTCAGTTTTACTATCAGCTGTAAATACTGCATTCCCTGTGTCCTCATCATAATAATCTCTTTCATATACAACTATCATTGTAATATCACTCTCCTTCATTAGTATAATATGTAATTAAAATGTCTATGGATTACACCGTAATCCATAGACATTTATTATATTGTTACATATTCATTAGAGTTTGATATGAATACATAATAACATCAGCATCATGTAATGCATTGTGTTTAATTGACATTTTACTACCATCTTGTTTAGTAAAACAAGATAACAAATCTTTAGCAAATTCTTCTCTACAAATATCAGGATCTATACCTTTTGCTTTAAATAAAGTACATATATCAAAAGGTATATAGTATATCTTTTTAGGTAAATCAAATGCACTATAACCAAATAAATCTAAAAATAATACCCAATCATAATGTAAACAATCTCCCCACATTTCGATATAATCAGTATCCAATCCTTCTATCCATTCTTTTAATTTTTCTGATACGTATTCTTTAGTACCTCTTACTTTCATAAAAGCAGGTTTATCATATTTCTTAAATAAAGTATAATCGTTTTCACCTAATTCTTGTTCTTCTAATACTAAATTAGATAAAACATTTTCTTTAATAAATTTTCCACCATCTTTTTCTTTTTCTATTTGTTCTTTATTGTAATCTGTAAATTCTGCATAAAAAAAATAAAAATTCTCTGCTACTATTCCTAATGATATAGGAGTAGTTCCTCTATGTAGTCCTGTGAATTCAAAATCAAAAAATAATCTCATAATTAGTACCTCCTATAAAAAAAATTAAACCTGGTTTTAAAACCAGGTTTATGTATTTATAAATTTGGTTTATTAGGAAGATTTGATTTCTCCCTATCTTCATATATAGCTAATGTTAAATTAATCAATGAAGTCTTATCAATATTAAAATAACCTTTTAAATATTCTGAATGCTCTGCTTTTATTACATCTAATTCTTTTAATATATTTTTCATTATATTTTTAGAATTCTTTGAAAATATATTTGAGTTTATATTTTCTTGTATTTTTTTTGTCATATATTCTAAAGGTTGCTTTTCTTCTTTTAATTCAGATTTGATTATTTGATATTGCCCTTCTAATAGATATAAATCAATATCTCTCATTTTTATTATATTGAAATCTGAAAATACTTCATTATTATCTATTATGTGCACATAATAATAATCAATATAATCTAAATCTATTTGTTTTAGATATGCTTTAATCATATCTATAGTACCTTTACACATAATCATATTATTTTTGTTTAAACACAGATATTGTTTTTCCATAAACATCACCTTTCTTATATCTATTTTTATAAAAATAAGATGATATATCTAAATCTATTATTTTAGAATTATTATTTCTTTTTTGTTTTATTTTATTCATTTCTTTATCTAATTGGTATATTAATTCTTCATTTAATTCTAAATCAATAACCTTTTTTGGAAAAATAGGGAATTTAGCATAATTATCATATAACCATCTATTTTCTTCATTGGTTTCTTTATTTTTAATCACAAACATATGATATGTTTTTAATAAACTATGCTTTACTAATAATTTAATTTGAAATGGTGTTAAGTTCCCTCTAAATGGTATAACTCTTGCATCTTTTTTATAATATATTTCATATTTTTTACGTAATGCTTTATTGATTATTATACATTTTTTGAGTTCTTTTTTATTGATACTTTCTAAATATAAATCATCATCTTTATATTCTCTAATATTTTTAATATTAAAAATATTCATATTAAATCCTCCTTTATTTATTTATAT
>ERZ1034897.127-NODE-127-length-43427-cov-5.382874_pt1 | contig 43427 bp, 39 predicted proteins | sample MGYA00520629_ERZ1034897 | MGnify/ENA primary metagenome ERZ1034897 (study PRJEB33766, sample SAMN09781789) | gut metagenome | biome: gut microbiome | host: Homo sapiens | place: Madagascar | study: EMG produced TPA metagenomics assembly of the PRJNA485056 data set...
CTGGCACGTGGCGGCGTCGGATATTTCGCCGGATGCGCTGGCTCTGGCCGGGCGCAACGCTGCGCGGCTGGGTGCGACGGTGGAATGGCGCGAGGGCGATCTTTTCGCGCCCTGGCAGGGAGAGCAGTTTGACTGCATCGCCAGCAATCCGCCGTACATCAGCGCCGAGGAATATCAGACGCTGGCGCCAGAGGTGCACCGCGAGCCTGCGCTGGCGCTTTTGGCGGAACACGACGGGCTGGATTTTTACGAACGGCTTGCGGCGGAAGCGCCGCGTTATCTTGCGCCGGGCGGCTGGCTGGCTGTGGAGATCGGCTGGCAGCAGGGACCGGCGGTTGTGGAATTATTTGAAAAACATGGATTTAAGGAGGTGTCGTGTCTGCCCGACGGCCAGGGGCATGACCGCGTCGTGTGCGGACACATTGAATGAGCACGTATTCAAGAAAAAATGATGGCAGCCTCATTGCTGTCATCGTCATCGCCTGTTTTCTGGCGCTGTTCAACTCGACGGCGCTGAATGCAGGCCTGCCGCTTTTTATGGAGATCTTCGACGCTTCGGTCACCGAGGTGCAGTGGATCATGATCGGCTACACTGTCATCATGGGGGTGGTGAGTCCGCTGGCGGCGTGGTTTGTGCGGCGCTTCACGTTGCGCAATTATTTTATTTACAGTATGCTCGCCTATGCCGTTTTGTCGCTGGCGAGCGGTCTCTTTGCGAACGTTTATTTCATTATTGTGCTGCGCGCCCTGCAGGGTATTGCAGGTGCAGCGTTGATCCCAGTGACGATGATCGCCATCTATCGCTTCGTGCCGCGCCATCGCCAGCCACTTTTTCTGACGATCCAGAGCATGAGCCTGTCGCTGGGGCCGGCGATCGGTCCTGTGCTTGCCGGGCTGATGCTGATGGTGCTCAGCTGGCGCTGGCTGTTCTGGTTCAGCGTGCCGCTGTCCATTTTGGCTGGCTGGCTGGGGATGCGCGTGTTCTCGAAGGAAGAGGCCGAAAGCGCCGAGTCGATTGACGCGCTTTCGCTTGTGACCATTGTCATCGGCAGCATGCTGGTGCTGATGGCGTTCAGCCTCGCGTCAAACAGCGACAGCGGTTTGGCGTCGCCGGGGCTCATCGCCATGATCGTTGTTGGTTTGATTCTCTGCGTCTGGTTTGTTGTGCGCCAGGGCAAGATCGCTTCGCCGATCCTCACCTTCACATCCTGCCGCTATCGCGAATATCGCCTGGCATTCATCGTAAATGTGCTCTGGTCGATGGCGCTGACGCTGGCGCCGTTCGTGCTCGCGATCTATCTGCAGACGGTGCGCGGCTATTCGGCGTTCGTCTATGGGCTGCTTCTGCTCATTCCAGCGATCTTTTCTGTCGGCGGGGCGCCGGTGAGCCAGAAGCTTTACGACCGCGTGAGCTCCAAAGCGCTCATCATCGTCGGTCTGCTCTGTCTGTCGGTGGGCAATCTCCTGCTCGGATTTTCCGCCATCGACACCTCGATCGTGCTCTTCATTGCCTTCCTCTGCCTGCGCTATTTCGGCATTGGGCTCATGGGTATGCCTGTCAACGACCACGGCATGCGCGCGTTGCCGCCAGAGCTGCAGGACGATGGCTCCACGCTCATCAACTGGGCCAAGCTCATGGGCAACAGCTTTGCGCTGAGCGTGTTCACGATGGTCTACACCGTCGTGGAAGCCGATGCAGCTGCGGAAGTTGGCGAGATGCTCGCAATGGTCAGGGGCGTCGACATCGTCTTCATCAGCTCGGCGATCCTGCTGCTTTTGGGGCTGATCCCGGCGTTTATGTTGAAGCTGCAGAAACCGGAGAAGTAAGGTAGAAGGTAGGAGGTAGCCGCTGCGCGGACGGACTCGTAAACTCATCCGTAGGTAGGAGGTTTCCTGGTGCACGGCCCAGCGTTTTCGATTTTTTGCGTAGCCACTGTCGCTTGCGACGGTCGCTGCGCTTTTTTTGTCATCACCGCCTACATTCGGAAGGGTCTTTCTTTGGCGCGCGTTTTACGCTATAATGGGTACGTGAATGATAAAATTGGAGGGTTTGTGATGAGCGTAAAAGCCTGCATCTTTGATCTCGACGGGACCCTGCTGGACACCCTCGAGGATCTGGCGAACAGCTGCAACGCCGCCTTGCGCGCCGTCGGTCTGCCAGAGCGCAGCCTGGACGAGGTGCGCGCCTTTGTCGGCAACGGCGTGCGCAAGCTGATGACGCGTGCCGTGCCGCCGGCAAGCGACCAGGCGACGATCGACGCTGCCTACGCCGCGTTTCTGCCGATCTACGATCGCGAGAAAGCGCATCACACCAGGCCCTACGACGGCATCGCCGAGACTGTGCAGGCGCTGAGAGCGCGCGGCATTCAGTGCGCGGTGCTTTCCAACAAGGACGACGCCGCTGTGCGGGCGCTCTGTGCACAGTATTTTCCAGGACTTTTCGCCTGGACCCAGGGCATGCGCGACGGCATCCGTCCAAAACCAGCGCCGGACGCTCTTGAGGCGATCTGCCAGGCGATGGGGATTGCCATCAGCGAGGCGGTCTACATCGGTGATTCCGAGGTCGACGTGCAGACTGCAGCGGCGTGTGGGATGTCCCTCGTCGCTGTGACCTGGGGATTTCGCACAGCCGAAGCGCTGCTTCAGGCCGGTGCAACAACGCTCATCGACCGTCCGCAGGAGCTGCTGACGGTTTTATGACACAGAACAGATTGTAGTAAATGAAGTATGGAAGTTAGAGGAGGTGCTGTCATGGAAGCTTCTTATTACAGAAAGCTTGAAGATGGCGCAGTAGAATGCCAGCTGTGCGCACACCAGTGCGTAATCCAGCCTGGCGAAATGGGAATTTGCAGATGCCGTGTCAACGATAACGGCACCTTGATCGCCAAAACCTATGGCGAGATCAGCGGCATGACCACCGAAGATCTGATCGAGATGGGCTTTTATTTCTATCCTGACAAGGAGCTCCGCCTGCTCTCGATCTCTGCGTACGGCTGCAACATGAATTGCCCGTATTGCATCAACCACCACATCTCTCAGGGCCGCATCCACACCGAGCATCTCGATCCGGAAGAGCTCGTGCAGCGCTTGCAGAACCTGCATCGCTCCCGCGGCGTCGAGGGTGTGTGCTACACCTTCAACGAACCGCTGATTTGGTTCGAGCACGTGCGCGATTATTCCAGATATGTGCACGATGCCGGATTTAAGAACGCGCTGGAGACCAACGGCATGATCAATTCCGAAGCCTTTGCGACCTTGCTCGAGACCATGGACATGGTCAACATCGATTTCAAAGCCTTCGATGCCGACACCTACAGAGAGTATCTCCACGGAGATTATGAAAACGTCCTTGAAAATATCGCCATCCTCGCCAAGAGCGGCGTGTATTACGAAGTCACCTGCCTGATCGTCGCCGGCGTCAACGACGACCCTGCTCAGTTTGAAGCAGGCATGCAGGCGCTCAAGGAAGCCGCGCCAGAAGCGCCGGTCAATCTTCTCGCCGTTGTCCCACGTCAGGAGGAAGACGCCGACACCGAACCAAGTCTGGAAAGAATGCACGAGCTGCTCGCCATCGCTGAGCGCTATTTCCTGCAGGCGCAGATCGTCGACCGCGACAAAGCGCCGCAGTGGTGAGCGCCATGGCGGATTATAAAGATCGTCTCGTCGCGCTGAATTATGAGCTGCGCGACTGCAGAGAAAAAGAAGAGCGCCTGCTTTTCGAGGATCCCTTCTGGAAAAAAGCCATGGCTGCGCGCACCGGCAATCTGCGCGCGAAGATCGAGAAAAAGATTCCGGAAAAGCTTGAAGAAACCCTGAACACCGCGTTCAACGCCGCGTTCAAAATGGTTTTTCAGGAAGGAAAGATCCTCATCAAAAAAACCTACGACGCCGATGCGCTCAAGAGCGAATACGCGCAAAAGCGTGTCGGTGTGCAGACCCAGGGCGATCGTTCGCTGATCAAACGGCTGCGCAAGCCGAACGAAAAGCGCTATCTCAAATCCCTCGGCGTCGCGACCACAGAAGGCATCGGCCTGGGGCTCCTCGGCATCGGTCTGCCGGATATCCCCATCCTCATCGGCAACATGATCCGTACCTGCACCGTCTCCGCGCAGAGCCACGGCCTCAACACCGATCGCACAGACGAGCAGGTGTACATGCTGCGGCTCATCCGTCTTGCAGCCATGCCGACCGACGAACGCCGCGCCGCCAATCGCCAGCTCGATGCGCTGGGAGAAGCCATCGATGCAGGGACTGAATCCCCTTTCGATCTCGAGGAAGAAATGCGGCTGACCTCTGAACGCCTTTCCATGACGCTGCTCTTCAGCCGTTTTGTCATGGGGCTGCCAGTCGTCGGCGTCGCTGGCGGGCTTTACAATCCCGTCATCGTTTCTCAGCTGCATCAGCTTGCCGAAGTGAAATACGAATCCCGTTTGCTCAAGCGTGTCAAGGCGGATCTCGTCCGCCAGCATCATAACGAAAATCATTAAAGGAGAAATGAATCAATGAAAAAACTCGTTGTTTTGGAACCACTCAGCGTACCAGATGACGTGCTCGAAGGCATGTTCCAGGAAAAACTCGGCGGCCAGGTCGAATGGACCCTTTACGACAAGCGCGCCACCTCTGACGAAGAAATGATCGAACGCGCCAAGGACGCAGAGATCGTTGTCATCGCCAACCAGCCAATGAGCGCCAATGTCATGGAGCATCTTGACAAGATCGAATGCCTCGCCGTCGCTTTCACCGGCTTTGACCACATCCCAATGGATGTCTGCAAGGCCAAAGGCGTCACCGTTTGCAACGCCAGCGGTTATTCCAACGAAGCCGTCACCGATCTCGTTTTCGGCATGACCATCACCCTCCTGCGCAATATCCGCGAGTGCGACAAGGTTGTGCGTGAAGGCGGCACCATGGCCGGTCTCGTCGGTCAGGAGCTTTCCGCCCTCAAATTTGGCGTCGTTGGCTGCGGCCACATCGCACAGCAGGTGCTCAAGGTTGCGCAGGCTTTCGGTTGCGACTGCTACGCTTACAACCGCACGCCAAAGGAAGTGGAAGGCGTCACCTTTGTTGATCTCGACACGCTGATGTCCACCTGCGACGTCGTCAGTGTTCATCTCGCCATGAACGACCAGACCCGCGGCTTCGTCGGCAAAAAACAGATCGACGAAATGAAACCAACTGCCATCCTCATCAACTGTGCCCGCGGTCCAATCGTCGATATCGACGCCCTCGCAGCAGCACTCAATGAAGGACGTCTTGGCGGCGCAGGCATCGATGTTTTCTACACCGAGCCACCACTGGAGGCTGGTCACCCACTTTTCACCACGCCACACACCCTGCTCACCCCACACGTCGCATTTGCGACCGATGAAGCATTTGTGAAGCGCGCGCACATCGTCACCGACAACATCGCCGCTTTCTTGTCTGGCGCTCCAACGAACGTTGTTGGCTGATACAAACGGATAGACGATAAATTTCTCTTGAAAGATTAATAAAAAATACTGATAAAACGGTCCTCCTGAAAGGGAGGGCCGTTTTTTGTGCTTAATTTGGGAAAAAGCGCCATTTTTAAGCGCTGTTTAAGCCGCGCCGGGCCTAAGTTGGGGTAGAATTTCCTTGGATTTTAGTGTAAAGTGGAGGAGTAAGGGACAAAATGGGACGATTTGGTAGAAAGGAGTGAGTTTGCTATGTTTTTAGGAGAATATAAACATTCAATTGACAATAAATGCCGACTCACGATCCCTGCCAAATTCCGTGAAGAGCTCGATAACCGCTGCGTTATCGCAAAGGGGCTTGACGGATGTCTCACCGTATACCCATTGGATGAATGGGCGCTCGTATGTGAAAAAATCGACGCAAAACCATCCAGTGACCCGAAGGTGCGCAGATTTAAGCGCCTGTTTTACGCCAGTGCCAGCGTCGAGGACCTCGACAAGCAAGGTCGTCTGTCGATCCCGCCGACGCTCATGGACCATGCAGCGATCGTGAAGGACGTTTACATCGTTGGCGAATCCAATACGTTCGAGCTCTGGAGTGCCGAACGTTGGATCGATCAGCAAGCTGTGGATGATGGAGAGTCCTTCGAAGAGCTTGCAGGATTCCTTGGCATTTAAGGAGGGCTCACAGATGGAATTTCAACACATACCGGTGCTGTATGAAGAAGTGCTCCATGGCCTCGCTCTCAAGGAGGGCGGCACCTATGTCGACGGGACGGTCGGCGGTGGTGGCCATGCCAGCGGGATTCTCAGTGCCATCGGTGCAAATGGCCGATTACTCGCCATCGACCAGGACACGGGCGCCCTGGCGGCTGCGAAGGAGCGGCTCGCACCTTATGACGGACAAGTCACATTCTTTCACGCGAATTTTGTGGAGATGCCATCCATCATTGACGCATACGCGCCAGAGGGCGTGGATGGTATCCTCATTGATATTGGCGTATCTTCCCCACAGATTGACAACGCACAGCGCGGCTTCAGCTATATGCATGACGCGCCTCTTGATATGAGAATGAATACGGAAGCGGATTTTTCTGCGTATGATCTCGTTAATTCCTACGATGAGGACGCTCTGGAACGCGTCCTGCGCGAATTTGGCGAAGAAAAATGGTCTCGCCGCATCGCCAGGATCATCGTAGAACGCCGGCAGATCGCGCCGATCGCCACGACTTTTCAGCTCGTGGATTGTATTGAACGCGCCATCCCAAAGGGCGCGCGCGAAAAAGGCTCCCATGTAGCAAAACGCAGTTTTCAGGCGATCCGTATCGAAGTCAATCATGAGCTCGATGTGCTGGAAAATGTCCTCGATCAGGCTGTTGAAAGACTCAAGATCGGTGGCCGAATGGCTGTCATCACCTTTCATTCCCTGGAAGACCGCATCGTAAAGCAGCATTTCAAATATCTGGCGAGCGATTGTGTTTGTCCACCGGAGCTGCCAATCTGTCAGTGCGACAAGATGGCGACGGTGAAGATCATCACCCGCAAACCGATCGTTGCATCCAAAGAGGAGCTGGCGCAAAACTCTCGCGCAGGGAGCGCCAAGCTTCGCATCGTAGAAAAAATCCCTGCGACAAAACGAAGAAAATACTAGCAGATTTCTGGGGATGATAACCATGGGAGCAGCAAAAAAACACGTATCATATGATACCTATCCGGACTCGGATGAACATAAAAACAGGGCGGCGAATATCATGTTGAGCACGAACTCGAAGCGGATGGTCGCGAAAAAACAAAATGAGCGCGTTCTACGCAGAAAATTTGAAAAGAAAAAACCGCGCCTGACGCTATTTCGTGCGCTTGTGATCGCATTTATCTTAGGAATTCTCTGCGTTGGGCAGTATGGCATCATTCAGGATATGGGCCTGAAGATCAACGAAAGCCAGCAGACGCTCGATGACATCAATGCGACGAATGAAGCACTCAAGCAGCAGAGCGCTGCGCTGGGCAACCGCAACGTTGTGCGGGAAAAAGCGCAGGAGCAGCTTGGCATGCAGGAAGCAGAAAATGTCATCGTTTACACGCCGACAAATCCACAGGCTACCCAGTCTGCCAACGCGCAATAAGGAGTTGAATGACCCTTGGAGCCCCATAAAACCCGTATACCATTTATCATTGTTTTCGCCGTATCTTTATTGGCGATCATTATTTCTCTGAAATTATTCTATGTCCAGGTTCTGGCCAGTGAAAAATACAGCGACGATGCGATCAACAATCGCCTGCAAAACGTCGAGGTCACGCCGAACCGCGGGATTATTTACGACCGCAACAACGAAGCGCTGGCGATCAGCGTGGAAAAAATGTCGGTTTATATCACGCCTTCTGTGATCCGTGAATCTGAAAGCCGCGACGAGATCGTGAAGGACATCTGCGATTGTCTGCACATGACAAAGTCCGCGGTCAATAAGATCATCGACGGCAGCTCCAGCGACTTTGCCTGGCTGAAACGCCAGTGCGAAAAGGAGGACGCCGAAAAGCTCCAGGAAAAAGATTATCTGGGCATTGGCTTTACAACAGAATACGCGCGTGAATATCCAAACAACGAGGAAGCCTGCCATGTGCTCGGCTTCTGTGGTCTGGACAACCAGGGCCTCGGCGGCGCTGAGTTGCAGTTCGACGATATTCTCTCCGGCACACCGGGGCGTCTCGTCGTTGAATTTGACAAATACGGCAACGCCATTCCTCAGTCCATCCAGGAATCCATCCCGGCTTCTCAGGGACAGAACGTGCATCTGACGATCGACTCCACCGTTCAGTATTATGTTGAGTCGGCGTTGGCTGCGGCGCAGGAAGAATACGACGCCAAAGCCATGACTTCTATCGTTATGGATGTGAACACTGGCGAGATCCTGGCGATGGCCAATATCCCGGATTTTGATCCAAACACCTACGGCGATTTTGAGCCGGAGACCTGGACGAATCTGGCGATCAGCAAGCTTTACGAACCAGGCTCGACGTTCAAGAGCGTGTCCACCTCGATGTATCTCGAGGACGACATTGTTGAACCGGATACCCAGCTTTACTGCCCGGGATATGTGATGATCGACGGTCACCGTTTCCAGGACTGGGATTATCCTGCCGGCGACGGTCTGCAGACGATGAAGCACGCTGTGGAGCAATCCTGCAACGTGGCGCAGGCAGAATGTGTGTCGAAGCTCGGCTTTGATCGCTTCTACGATTACCTCAACGGTTTCGGCATGACGGCTGCAACTGGTGTGGATCTTCCTTCTGAATCTTCTCCGCTCCTGATCGATAAGGATGCAGCCGTCGATATCGACTTGGCATCTTCTGCGATCGGCCAGGGCAATGCATACACCGCGCTGCAGGTTATCCGCGCGTTCTGTGCCGTCGTCAACGGCGGTTATCTGCTTCAGCCGCAGATCGTCAGCGAGATCACCGACAGCAGCGGCAACGTCGTTGAAAAGACTGAGACGGAAGTGATCCGTCAGGTCATCAGCGAGGAAACCTCCGCAGAAATGCGCGACATCCTCGAAGGCGTCGTCGAAGAAGGCCTCGGCAGCCCGGCGGCTGTTGAAGGCTATCGCGTCGGCGGCAAGACCGGTACTGCCGAGATCGCTCAGGGTGGCACATATTCCGATGGCAACTACATCCTCAGCTTCATGGGCTTCGCGCCTGCTGACGAACCGCAGTACGCCTGCATCGTCATCGTCGACAGCCCGGCTGGCGGCGGGAACAGTGAGATCGCCAGTACGATCTTCTCCGAGATCATGGGGAACATCATGAACTACTACCAGATCCCACAGACCGAAGCGCCAAGCGCAGAAAATGAAAACATCACCGAAGCGGAAGCTGGTGAAACTGTGACCATTCCGGATATCGACCTGCCGATGAATACTGAACAGGCCCGTGCCATCATGGCAGAAGCAGGGCTTCAGGTGAGCGATGTCACCTCCGGTGATGAGCTCGTCGCCTGTCTGCCGGCCAGCGGCACAAAAGTTGCAGCAGGCTCTACTGTTGAATTTTACAGTGTATCGTCAGGCAGCGAGTCGGTGGTCCTGCCATCCTTTGAAGGAAAGACCATCAAGGATGTGGACATCATTCTAAATGGCTTCGGCCTTCAGTCCAATCTTTCCGGCAGCGGTCTGGCGTATCGTCAGCAGCCGGCAGCCGGCACGGCAGTGAATCTGGGCAGCGAGGTCAAGGTGTGGTTCGCAGGAACAAGCGAGCGCGCCAGCATCCAGAAAGCGACAGAGGAGCTGCAGGAAAAAGAACAGAACGCACGTGCTTCGCAAAGTAACACAGAAAATAACGGTGATTCATCAACAAGCGGCAGCGGACAGTCGTCGCAGTCCTCGCGGTCATCAAAGGATGACACCTCAGATGATTCTACGCGAGAGAACAACGAGGACAACTGAGCGTCTGCGCGCTGTGGATTTTGACACATCACTGATTACTTCATAGCTTAGAGAAGCCGGAGAGTGCTTAGGCATTTCCGGCTTACTCGATTTAATGGGGGATAATACCATGTATCATATTCCAATCGATCAAATCGCAAAGGAATTGGGCTGCACCTATCAGGGGCCGACGGATGTCTATGTCCAGCGCGTCGTCTTTGACAGCAGAGAGGTGGCGCAGGGAGATCTGTTCGTCGCCATCCGCGGCCAGCGCGTCGATGGCAATCGTTTTCTTGAGCAGGCCATTGAGGCTGGCGCGGCAGCTGTTGTCTGCGACGCGGCCCACGCTTTTTCAAGCGAGCGCGTCGGCTGCGTGACGGCAGAAGATGGTCAGGCGTTTATCCAGGAGCTGGGCAAATGGTGCCGCAGCCGTTTTGACGGACCAGTGATCGCCATCACCGGCAGCCAGGGAAAGACCAGCACCAAGGATCTTCTCGCGCAGGTCTCGCGCCAGTCGCATGAGGTCGTCGTCACAAAAGAAAATCAGAACAACGAGCTGGGCATGCCGCTGACGCTGACGCGTCTCGATGAAAAGACAGAGATCCTCATCGTTGAAATGGGCATGACAGGATTTGGCGAGATCGATTTTCTCTGCCAGATCGCTCATCCTACCCACGCCATCATCACCGGCATTGGTCTCGTGCATGCAGAATATCTCGGCAGCCAGCAGGGGATCGCCCGCGCCAAGACGGAGCTTTTCCGTTATCTGTCAGAAAACGGCGCGGTGGCGCTGCGCGAAAAAGACCGCGCGCTGGTCACGCCGTATCTGGACGAGTGCAAGGCGAACGTCATCTGGTGCAGCGATGCTGCAGATGGCGGTGCTGTGACGAGTGAAAACGTTGTGCTCGCTGCAGAAAAGAGCAGCTTCGACTGCCACATGCCAGATGCTACCTTCCACGTCGAGCTGCCATTCGCTGGTCGTCATTATGTCGATAATGCGCTTTTGGTTACAGCCGTAGCGCGCGCTATTGACATTTCTGTATCAGACATTCAAAATGGATTGGGGAGCGCCGTTTCTCTGTCGTCCAGCCGCATGGAAATGCATCCGCTGGCAGAGGATCGTCTCCTGATCAACGATTGCTACAACGCCAATCCAGACTCGATGATCGCGACGCTGGATGTGCTCGCTGGCTACAAACCACGGCCAACCATCGCCTGCCTGGGAAATATGTACGAGCTTGGGCAGTACGAGGTGGAGGGCCACGCCAAAGTTGGCCGTCATCTCGCAGAGCGCGGCATCGACTGGCTCATCTGTCTGGGTACGCTGGCAGAGATCATCGGCGAAAACGCCATCGCCTGTGGCATGTCGCCGGCGCGTGTGTTTTATGTGGACACCAACAAGCAGGTGGCGCGCGTGCTCGAGGAATATGCACCGGCAGAATCGGTGATCCTCGTCAAAGGCAGCAACAGCATGAAAATGGTCGACGTATATCAGACTATATTAAAGGACGAAAGAATGTTATAATAATGAATTGACCGATCAGTCAGTGGAGGGATGGTCATGAAAGAGATCCGCTTACAGGACATCGCAGGTTTTCAGATCGGAAGCGCAGAAAACGAGCAAGCCGGCACCGGCTGCACCGTCATCATCTGTCCGCAGGGCGCGCCCTGTGGCGTGGATATCCGTGGCGGCGGACCGGCGAGCCGTGAAAATGCGCTCCTGAATCCTGTGGCTGCGGCGGATCGGATCCATGCCGTTCTTCTCGGCGGCGGCAGTGCCTATGGACTGGATGCTGCCGGCGGCGTCATGCATTATCTGGAAGAGCGTGGCGTCGGGCTGCCTGTAGGCAATGCGATCGTGCCGCTCGTTGTCGCGGCCTGCATCTTTGATCTGGCGTGTGGAGAGAATGTGCGCCCGGATGCAGCCATGGGTTACGCGGCCTGCGTCAATGCCGAAAGCGGAAAAACGATCCGCGAGGGCAACCACGGTGTCGGCACTGGCGCCACAGTCGGCAAGCTCCTGGACGGAGCGGGCATGATGAAGACCGGGCTCGGCACCTATGCCGTTCAGATCGGGGAGCTGCAGGTCGGCGCCGTTGTTGCAGTGAACGCCCTCGGCGATGTTGTGGACGAACGCGGAGAAATCCTGGCTGGATTGCGCACAGCAGACGGCAAAGCGTTCGCTGATACGCGCCGCGTGATATTCGAGCATTATGAAGAGCTGGCGCCGATCCTCGCCGGAGCCGGTGCAGCGACGACGAACACAACCATCGGCGCCGTCATCACGAACGGGAAATTTGACAAGACACAGCTGACAAAGATCGCTGCGCTCGCATCGAACGGCCTCGTGCGTGCGGTGCGGCCGGTGAATACCACTGCCGACGGCGATTCGATTTTTGCGCTCAGCGTCGGCGAGGTGGCGTGCGATCTCAATCTGGTCGGCACAGCAGCGGCTTACGTTGTTGAAAAAGCCATCCATCGCGCCGTTTATGCGGCGGAAAGCGCTTATGGCGCGCCGGCGCATGCGGACATCGCACGCGCATAGGAGAATTATTTATCATTAGAAAAGCGGGAGGAACACGAGCATGTGGGCATTAGGTTTTATCATTAGTTTGCTGATCGGGCTGGTCGTTGGCCATTTTATGATCCCGATCCTGCATAAGTTGAAATTTGGTCAGTCGATCCGTGAAGAAGGACCAAAGAGCCATCAGGCAAAACAGGGAACGCCGACGATGGGCGGGATCCTCTTTATGATCACCGTTGTCATTACCCTTGTGGTCCTTGGCCAGTTTTCCGGCGTCACCTGGTTTGTCGTCGGCAGCGCCTTCCTTTTTGGTGGCATCGGTCTGGCTGACGACGCCATCAAGATCGTCATGCACCACAACGAAGGCCTGACGCCAAAGCAGAAGATCGTGCTGCAGTTCGTTGCCGCGATCCTCATCATTTTCTGGGCATCGCGCCTTGATATGAACGTCAGCGATTTCTGGATCCCGCTGTTTAACATCGTGCTGCCGGTCGGTGTTCTCTATTGGCCGCTGATGATGTTCATCATCATTGGCACGACAAACAGCGCCAATCTCACCGATGGCCTCGATGGTCTTCTGACGACGGTGAGCATCATCATCCTGCTCGCTTTCTTCGCCGTTGTGAAGCTCTATAACGAGCCAAATTCTCTGGTCGTCATCGCTGTGATGATCGGCGCTTGCCTGGCGTTCCTTTTCTACAACCATCATCCGGCGCGCGTTTTCATGGGCGACACCGGCAGCTTCTTCATCGGCGGCATGGTCGTTGCACTGGCCATGGTAACGAAAACCGAGCTTCTGATTCCGGCAATGTGCTTCACCTATCTCATCGAAGCCTGCTCGGATATCATCCAGGTAGCTGTATATAAAAGAACCAAGCGTCGCGTTTTCAGAATGGCGCCGCTGCACCACCATTTCGAATTGGGCGGTCGCAGCGAAAATCAGGTGGTCCTGCTCTTCAGCATCATCACACTGGTGAGCTGCGTCATCGGTGTTGCGCTTTTCTGGACCGCGCTGCTCTGAGCATAAAGGAGAATGACTATGGGAGATGCTATATTGATCATTGGCGCCGCGCGTAGCGGGGTTGCCAGCGCAGAATATCTGCTGTCCATTGGAAAACAGATCGTTATCAGCGATATGAATACAAAACTGGCGGAGGACGTCGAGACGCAGCTTGGGCATGCGTCTGTTTCCTATGTCTGGGGCAAACAGCCTGACGTTGCAGCGCTCCAGCCGGAGCTCATTGTTATGAGTCCTGGCGTTCCGCTGTCGATTCCGCCGGTTGTCAAGGCGCGTGAGCTTGACATTCCGGTGATCAGCGAACCGGAGCTGGCGTTCCGCTACAGCGATGTGCCATTTGTCGCCATCACCGGCACCAACGGCAAGACCACGACCACCACGCTGACCGCCTTCCTTCTCGAGAAAGAGGGGCGCAAGGTCGTCGCCGGCGGCAACATCGGCCTGCCGCTGATCAGTCAGTGTCCGAAGATGAGCGCCAACGACATTGTCGTTGCAGAAATGTCCAGCTTCCAGCTTGAAAGCGTGGACAGCTTCTGTCCAAAGGTGGCCGTCGTGATGAATCTGACACCAGATCATCTGGATCGTCACAAAACAATGGAAGCCTACGCCGCTGCGAAAGCAAATATCTTCAAAAATCAGGGGCCGGAGGAATACCTCCTGCTCAATAAGGACGACGCCATCGTTGCCGCCATGGCAGCGGGCGCAAAGTCTCACGTTTATTATTTCAGCCAGCAGGAGATCCTAGACGAGGGCATCTGGCTTGAAGACGGAAACCTCGTCTATCGTCTGGACAAAAACGGCGCACCACAGGTGCTCATTCCAGCTGCAGAGATCGGCATCGTCGGCAGCCACAACTGGCAAAATGCCATGGCTGCTTCGCTGGCGGCGCTCCTCATGGGGCAGCAGCCGGAAATTATCGCTGAACGCCTGCGCGCGTTCAAGGGCGTAGCCCATCGTATGGAGCCTGTCGCCACCATCGATGGCGTGCTCTATGTCAACGATTCCAAGGGAACCAATCCGGACTCCACCGAAAAAGCCCTCGGCTCTTATGGTAAACGTCCGATCGTGCTCATCGCCGGTGGCCGCAACAAAGGCAGCGACATGGCTGTGCTCGTGCCGCTGATGCGCGCACACTGCCGCGGTGTGGTGCTGGTCGGTGAAGCGACTGGTGATTTCATCGATGCTTTCGCGCGCACCGGCTACACCGCTTACGTCTGTGCCGATTCCTTTGAAGATGCCGTCGCCAAAGCGCGCGAAATGGCGCAGTCTGGCGATGTGGTGCTGCTTTCGCCTGCTTGCGCAAGCTGGGATATGTTTGACAACTTTGAACAGCGCGGAGATCTCTTCAAAGAATTGGTGAAGGATTATGCAGCAAAATAACAACAACGGCCCAAAGCGGCCAGTGTTAGTCGATAAAAATCATCCAAAAAAATCGGCGCCGGGCAGACGTCAGGCGCCGGCTGGCAAGCAGACCGTCGGTCAGCGTCAGGCCATGCATCATGCATCGGACCAGGCGCTGTCCATGGCCAACAGCCGCGGTCCAAGTCTTGCAGAACGTGCTGAAAAGCATCGTCGCGAACTGCATGAGCAGGAACGCGCAGCGCAGCATTCGCACGAACAGCGGCAGGCATCGCAGAGTCGCCTGCAGCCGCAGAAGAAAAAGAAGCAGCAGGCGCAGAAAAAAGAGCCGGGCCTCGTTGATAAGTTCTTTGTGCGTGCCAATGTGGTGCCGGGCGTCAGCGCGCCGGATTACCTCGTGATGGAGATCGTGGCGGTGCTTCTCGCGATCGGTCTGATCATGGTCTTTTCCGCTTCGAGCTACCGCTCTCTGCTGGAAAATGGCAGCGCCTTCAGTTATTTTATCCGTCAGTGCGCAGCGGCAGTGATCGGCATCATCGTGGCCTTTTTCGTGATGATGCTGAACCCGTCGATCTTTCGCAGCCTGGCGCCGATCCTTCTGATCCTGGTCTTTGCACTTCTGGTCTACACCCTGTTCGCCGGGGAAGAATCCCTCGGCGCAACGCGTTGGGTGACGATCGCCGGCGTGCGTTTCCAGCCGTCAGAAATGGCGAAGCCGCTCATGGTCATCTGCACCGCAGATTTGATCAAAAATGGCGCCTATGGATTTGTGAAAGATGAAAACGGGCTTTTTGACCGCAACAATCTTATCATCTTTGGGCTGATCCTGGCGACGTTCGGCGTCATCGCCGTCGAAGACCTTGGGTCTGCCATGGCGATCTTCGGTGGCTGCTTTGCCATGTTCATCGTTGCTGGGCTTTCCAAGCGCGGCATTGTTGCAGTGGTTGTGGCAGGGCTCATTGTCGTTGCCGCTTACTGTCTTGCAGAACCATACCGCATTCAGCGTCTCTTCGGGTTTATCAATCAGACAGATGCCGACGCTGCCAGCGGCTCGGCCTATCAGCTGGTGCAGAGCTTGTATGCGTTCGGCTCCGGTGGCCTCTTTGGCGTCGGACTCGGCAACAGCGGACAGAAGCTGTTTTATCTGCCGGGGATGCACACCGACTTTATCTATTCGGTCATCGGCGAAGAATTTGGCATCGTTGGCGCGCTCCTCGTGCTGGGGCTTTTCATGGCACTGGCGTGGCGCGGCTTTTGGATCGCGACGCGCATCGACGATCCGTTCAAATCTTATCTTGCCTTCGGCGCAACGGCGATCATCGTCGTGCAGGCGCTCATCAATATGGCGGTCGCCGTCGGCGTTTGCCCTGTCACCGGGATTACGCTACCGCTGATCAGCTACGGTGGAACGTCGCTTCTGGTCACGCTCCTGACGATCGGGATCTTGCTGAACATGTCCCGCTACGCAGACAAGAGCAAACACAAGCGCACACCGAAGAACAAAATGGAAGAATGACAGTAGTATACAGATAATGGGGGAAGATGTATGAGAGTGATAGTATCCGGCGGTGGGACCGGCGGGCACATTTATCCGGCATTGGCCATCGCTGAACGCATTCTGGCAGATATGCCAGGCAGCGAGGTGCTCTATATCGGATGCGACAATGGGTTGGAAAACAACATTGTGCCGACGACCTCTATCCCGTTCAAAACCATCTCAGCGAAAGGTCTGCCGCGCAAACTGACGCCGGCGTTGGCAAAATCGCTGTTCATCAATTCAAAGGGCGTTGTCGAGGCCCGGCGCTACATCAAAGAATTCAAGCCGGATCTCGTCATCGGCACAGGCGGCTTCGTTTGCGGGCCAACGGTGCTCATGGCCTGCACCAATCGTGTGCCGGCGATGATCCACGAGCAGAATGCCTATCCGGGCATGACAAACCGACTCCTGGCTTCTCGCGTCAATAAGGTAATGATCAATTATCCGGAAGCGGCGCGTTTCTTCGTCAAAGCGAAGGAGACCGTTCTCACCGGCTTGCCGGTGCGTGACGACATCGGGAAGCTTTCGCGGGAAGAGGGCTGCGCCAAATTCGGCCTCGATCCGGCAAAGAAAACGGTGCTCATCACTGGCGGCAGCCGTGGCGCGCGCACAATCAACCGCGTCTGCGCGCTGGCGCTCACAGGCATTCTTGCCAATCCGGATGTGCAGGTGATCTTCATCACTGGCAAGGCCGGCTATGTGGAGACCAGCCTCCTGCTCAAGGACAGCGACAGCAGCGTGCTGCGCAACGAACGCCTCTGCTTCCTCGAATACACCCACGACATGCCGTATGCGCTGGCAGCGGCAGATGTTGTCATCGGTCGCGCCGGAGCGACCTTCCTGGCAGAGATCGCCATGTGCGGGCTGCCGGGCATCCTCATTCCTTATCCTTACGCCAGCGACAACCATCAGCAGTTCAATGCCCAGGCCGTTGTCGATGCCGGTGCCGGCGAGATGATCCTGGATGCAGAGCTGACGGTGCCAAAGCTCACTGCGGCACTGAACAATTTCCTCTGTAACGACGATTATTATCAAGCGAAAAAAGAAGCGATGCAAGGACTCGCCAGACCATCCGCCATGGATGACATCATGATGCTGGTGCAAAGCTTTGCAAAATAATACACTTAAAAGAGAAGGTGCGGACATGGATTATTCACAAGACTTTAAGCATGTTCATTTTATTGGTATTGGCGGCATAGGTATGAGCGCCGTGGCTGAAGTCATGCTCGAGCGCGGATTTACGATCAGCGGCTCCGATCTCAATGAATCAGACCAGGTGCAGATGCTGCGCAGCCGTGGTGCGACGATTCACGTACCACAGCGCGCAGAAAATATCACTGATGATATTGACATCGTTGTGCGCTCTACTGCCATCCGCGAAAACAACGTAGAGTATCAGACGGCAGCTGCAAAGGGCATTCCTGTGGTGCATCGCTCTGAAATGCTCGGCTATCTTATGCAGCAGCAGAAAGCCATCTGCGTGGCAGGATCCCACGGCAAAACGACTACATCCTCGATGATCGCGCTGGCGCTCGAGAAAAATGGCCTTGATCCGACGATCGTCGTCGGCGGCGTGATCAGCGAGATCGGCAGCAACGCCAAAAATGGCAAGGGCGAATGGTTTGTCGCAGAAGCCGACGAAAGCGACGGCAGCTTCATCAATCTGCTGCCATGGTATGCGGTGATCACCAATATTGAAGAAGACCACCTCGACCATTATAAGGACATTATCGAGATTCGCGAGTCCTTTAAGCAGTTCCTCAACAAGACGAATCCGCAAGGACGTTGCCTGCTTTGTGCAGACAACGACGAATCCTTCGGTATCGCTTCCCAGAGTCCGGTGCCGATGAAAACTTATGGCTTTCACGAGCGTTCCCAGTATCGCATCAAGAACCACAAACAAGTCGGCATGAAAAATGAAGCAGATATTTACAATGGCGACCGCTTCATCGGTCATCTTGAGCTGCAGGTGCCAGGCAAGCACAACATCGCCAACGCCACCGCCGCCGTCGTGACCTGCATGGATGTCGGGCTGACCTTTGAGGAAGTGGCGTCTGTGCTCAAGGAATACAAGGGCACACGCCGTCGTTTCCAGCTTCAGGGCACAGTGAACGACATCGCCGTTTATGACGACTACGCCCATCATCCAACAGAGATCGCTGCGACGCTGGAGGCTGCACGCGCCATGCACGATTCTGGTCGTGTCATCGCGATCTTCCAGCCGCATCGGTATTCGCGCACGCAGTTTTTGGCTACGAGCTTTGCGGCAGCGCTTTCGCAGGCGGATGCTGTTTATCTGCTGGATGTGTTCCCAGCCGGCGAGCTGCCGATCGAAGGCGTTTCCAGCCAGCTCATCGTCGACCAGATCGACCCTGGTAAGCATGCGCAGGTTGTCAACGATGAATATCTGACCAGCGGATTTATCTCCACCCTTGAACCAGGCGATCTCGTGCTCGTTCTGGGGGCAGGCTCCATCTGGAAACAGGCGCCGCTGATCGTCAAGGCATTGGAGGAACGCAGCGCAGAGTGAGCGTTCGACCAGAAACAGTAAAGGTTGATGCCGATTGAAATTATTTAGAGACAAAAACAGAGGCCCTAAGCTGAAAAGCGAGGACGTCGTCATCCCTGAGGAATATCTTGAGTACGAACGCGAAGCAGAGGAACGCAAACGGCTGGAAGCGGAAAATGCTGAAGCTGACGCCACGCCTGCTCAGGAAGCGGAGGAGATTGACGACGATCCCATTGCGATCCGCGTTGAAGAGCTGCTCAATACCAGCAAGAAAACCCTGCAGGAAAAAGCAGCCGAGGAAAAGCGACCCGTGCCGGATGTGACCATCGGTGAAGTTGTGGAAACGCTGGAGGAAATGCTTCCGGATGAGCCGCCTGAGGAACCGGAGCCGACCGGTGAGGAGATCGATCTCGAAGAGGCTCTCCTCGCTGAAAAGCAGCGTTCCAATCGCGTTGCCAAGCAGGCACGCCGCAGGGCAAAAAAAGAAGCCTTGCACGCGCCGAAGGAAAAACCATCCGCCGTAGCGTCTGAAGCAGAAGAGCCTGCACCGCCGAAAAAGAAAAAGGAAAGCAACGTTCCCGCTGGTTTTGTGGTGCTGCTCGTCGTCGTTGCATTTCTTGTAGCGACGATTGTTGTGATGCTTGGGCCGCTCATGCGCATCGATGACGTTCAGGTCAACGATCTGCAGAACATGAGCGAGGCGCAGGTCGAAGAGATCGCCGGAAATCCTGTCGGACAGAATCTCTTCCTCTATCGCACCGGGCAGGCCGAGCAGGAGCTGAGCTACTATCCTTATGTGCAGGCAGTGGAGATCAAACGCCATTTCCCACACTGGATAGAGATCAATATCACAGAGCGCCAGCCAGCCGGCGTGCTCTTGAACAACGGCAGCTATCTGCAGTTCAGTAAGGACGGCGTGCTCCTGGATAACACCAAGTCGCTGACCAACCAGAGCCTGCCGCTCATCACCGGCTTCTCGATGGACGAAGTGCCATCGCCAGGCGAAGCGTTCAAGGACAACGCACGATTTTCAGATATCCTCAAAGTCGTCAACGCCTGCTCCGATGATCTGCTTTCGATGATCCAGGAGATCAACATCAAGGATCGCAACAACATTCTTGCGTACACCAGCCAGGGCATTGAGATCCGCATCGGCGGCGTCGACAATATCGATGCCCGCATGGCGAACCTGAACGACATCATGGACCAGGTCATCCTCTCTGGCATCATCGATGAACCGATCGAGGCCATCGATATCCGCTACGAGAAATCGCCGGTCGTCGTTCTCGAAGGCTACGACAACATTGACGTTTCAGAATACCTGGACGACGAAGACGCAGAGAACAGCGACAGCAACACAGCTGCCACGAGCAGCAGCCAGCAGTCGCACGCAAACAGCGCAGCGACAACAAGCGGCAGTCAGAATTCCGCAGCCGGCAACAATAGCGGCAGCGCTCAGACAGCAGATTATGGCCAGACAGGGGACGACAATGCGTCGTATGGCCACGGTACTGGTTACGATCAGTCCGGTGGCTACACCAACGGCTACGATCAGAGCGGATATGATGCCGGATATGGTACAGCGTCCGGAACAGGAACCTGAGAATTCGTAGAAAAGACTACAATTTAGGCAAAAACGCCTCGATAAGAGAAAAATATTTGCAAGAACTTGCAATATAGGTTATTATTATACAATAAGGCTAGAAATTTTGTGTGGAGGGATCGTGGATGTTCCAACTCGATGATAAGAACAATAACGTCGCCGTGATCAAAGTAATCGGCGTGGGCGGCGGCGGCGGCAACGCCGTAGAGCGCATGATTGCAACCAATGTAGACAATGTAGAATTTATCGTAGCAAATACCGATGCTCAGGTCCTGGCTCAGTCCAATGCTGACACCAAGATCCAGATCGGTGTGAAGCTGACCCGCGGCCTTGGCGCTGGCGGGAACCCTGAAATCGGCCAGAAGGCTGCCGAAGAAAGCCGCGAAGAGCTGGCTCAGGCACTCGAAGGCGCAGACCTCGTATTCGTCACCGCTGGTATGGGTGGTGGCACCGGCACCGGCGCTGCAGCTGTTGTTGCAGAGATCGCCAAGAGCCAGGGCGCGCTGACCATCGGCGTCGTCACCAAGCCATTCAAATTTGAAGGGCGCAAGCGCATGAAAAATGCCCTCGAAGGCATTGAAGAACTGATCGATAAGGTAGACAGCCTTGTCACCATTCCAAACGACCGCCTGCTGGAGATCGCCAGCAAGGAAATGACCATGAAGGAAGCGTTCGAATACGCCGACGACATTCTGCGTCAGGGCGTACAGGGTATCGCCGATACCATCACCAAGAATGCAATGATCAACCTTGACTTTGCTGACGTACGCTCCACCATGCAGAACACCGGTACCGCGCTCATGGGCGTTGGTGTCGGCAAGGGTGAAGACCGCGCTGTGGCTGCAGCCAAGGCTGCTATTTCTTCCCCACTTCTGGAGACCAGCATCGAAGGCGCTACTGCGCTCCTTATCAACATCAGCGGTCAGAATCCAACCCTGATCGAAACCCAGGAAGCAGTCGACTTCATCAACGATGCCACCGGCGGCGAACCAGACGTCATCTTCGGTGTTATCGATGATCCAGGTGCTAAGGACGACATCAAAGTCACCGTTATCGCCACCGGCTTTGAACGTCAGCCGGAAGAACCCGTTTTCCGTGCAACCGCTCCATCCAAGAGCGCAGGCTCCAGCCGTAACAGCGGCAGCGCTCGCACGAGCCAGCGTCACAGCGGCGGTTATGACGACGTGCGCATTCCAGATTTCCTGAAAAACAGAAATCGCTAAGGGATAATTTTCATCCCGGATCGCAGGATCCGGGATGTTTTGTATGTAGCGGATCATTTGCAGATAGGGAGGAAAACCATGAATTTCAAAGGGATCGTATTGGGCGCCTTGTCCTTTCTCATCATCGGCGTCTGGCATCCGATCGTCATCAAGGGCGAATATCATCTCGGCCGTAAAATGTGCATGCCGCTTTTTGGCGCCATCGGCGCGCTGTGTGTGGCAGTGAGCTTGCGCGTGAAGAATACCATGCTCAACACCGCCATCGCGCTTTTCGGATTCTCCGCGCTCTGGGGTATCCATGAAGTGGCCGAACAGGAAGCGCGCGTCGCCCGAGGATGGTTCCCAGCCAATCCAAAACGCGCGAACAAATAATAATCTCAGACAAACGCGGCGAGGGATCGTCGCGTTTCTTGTTTGCGTTTTGTCAATGTTGTAAATCGGTTCCAGACAAATTGGTGACAGTTCCTCCAGAAATGGATAAATGTCCGTAAAATATGGTATAATAAATGTAATAAACATTGTTTTTGAAAAGGAGGAACTGAAAATGAAAAAGAGTAGAAAACTGACCGCAGCGCTGACGACTGGTATCATGGCGATGAGCCTTGCCGTGCCAGCTTTTGCGACATCCTATCCAGCGCTTGAAGTGGCTTCGACAGATCTGACGCTCGTCATCAACGGCAAGACCATTGAGACGAACGAAAAGATCGGCCAGCCATTTATCTCCACTGAAAACCGCACAATGGTTCCACTGCGCCTGGTCACCGAAGAACTGGGCTATGGCGTGATGTGGGACAATACCGATCACAGCGTCGTTGTCACCGGTGCCGGCGGGCTGGTGAATGTGGAAATGCAGATCGGCGACACCGCATACACAGCCAATGGCGTGAGCGGGAATTTCAGCAGACCGCTGGAAATGATCAACGACCGTGCTTATCTGCCAGCGCGTGATTTCACAGAGCTCTACGGCGACATCGTCTGGGACAATGATACGCGCACTGTTACTGTAACGCTGGATCCAAAATCCCAGATCGAAGAGACCACCGACTGGACATTTAAGATTGGCGCAGGCAACACCGCTGACACTCAGGACAAGCAGTATGTTGTAGCGACCAACGAAAAGACCGGCGAAACGGTTTATCTCACTGGCGCAGAGAAAGAATACCCAATCCTTTCTGATCCGGTGGATGACGTTTCTCATTACGTCGGCACCAGCAAAGTCATCGACGGTAAGCTCTATGTGACCGTCGGCCGCGGTGGCGCGATGGGGATGAACGAAGTCTGCATCTTTGCCGGACCGGATATTGACGCGCTCAGCCAGGGCGGCGAACTGACAGCGGTTGACTACGTTCACAACGGCACCGATTTCACCATCGCTGACGGCTATCTTTATTACACCGATGGCATTATGAGCGGTCCTTGGACGATCAATCCAAATGCGCTTCACATCGCCAAGATCGGTAGCGACGACGCGGTCAAAACGCAGGAAGTCGATTTTGCCATCAATGCCTGCGCACTCAGCGTGAAGGATGGCAGCCTGATCGCGACTGAAAAAGACGGCTCCGAGCATGTGCTCGATCTGATGGCCTGGGAAGAATAACATGAATCATACGCTGGCGACGAGCGGCGCGGCTGTTCGTCACCAGCGCTTTTTAGTGCAAAATCTGGTTCAAACAAAAGATGACAGTTACAGGTTCAGTGAGAAAATTGTCGGAAAATATGGTATAATTTAAGCAGGTATTTTAGTTTCAATTAAGGAGGACGAACATATGAAGAATAGAAAACTCATCGCCGCGCTGACGACCGGCGTTATGGCAGCAAGTCTCGCTGTGCCGGCGTTTGCCGCTGTGGATGTTGCATCCACCGATCTCACGCTGGTGATCAACGACAAAGCTGTCGAATCTAATGAAGAGATCGGCCAGCCATTCATCACCTCTGACGGACGCACCATGGTCCCACTGCGTCTGGTGAGCGAGACCTTCGGTTATAAAACCAGTTGGACTACAGATGGCACCATTCATATTGGTAGTGGAGACGGCGCTGTTGATGTGACGCTCAAAATTGGCGCTGATAATTATTTTGCGAACGGTATTCCAGGTACTTTTGAAACCAGTCCGGTATTGATCAACGATCGCGCCTATCTGCCAGCGCGCGATTTTATGGAACTTTACGGCGTGGTGGAATGGGACAATGACACCCGTACCGTCACCATTACGACTGGTGAACAGCCGGCAGAAGAAACCAGCGACTGGGTTTTCCAGAAAGGTTTCGGCGGTGACATTCAGACAGTGACCAAAGTTTACATTCAAGCTACCAATGAAAAGACTGGGAAGATTGTTTATCTGACTGGTGCTGAGAAAATCTACGGCGACTGGGCAGACGACGCATCTCATTTTGCAGAATACTATCTCGGAGATACCAAGGTTATTAATGGCGTGCATTATGTGACTGTTGGCCGTCAGGGTGTGATGGGTGGCGGCGAAGTCGCGCTTTTCCAAGTGCCTGATCTTGACAATGTAGAGAACACTGCTGAATTGACCTATGTGAAAAGCATTAACTATTCGACCGATTTCACCATCGCCAACGGCTATCTCTATTACACCCAGGGTACGAATGGCCCGTTCGTGAACGATCCAAACAGACTTTATTTCTTTAAGATCGGTGATGATACGCTGGACTATGTGACCTTCGAACTCGATTTTCCAGTTAATGCCTGTGTGTTCACCGTTGAGGACGGCGTACTCGTCGCTACCGAAAAAGACGGCACCCGTCATGAGGTGCTGACTGTGCCGGAAGCGGATGCGGTGGATGTTGTCCACATGAAAGAAGCACTTGAAAACAATGACACCGACGCGCTAACCCCAGAAGAAATTGCCTGCATGCCTGGGGCTGAAGCCTGAGGATAATGAAAAGCAGCTGCCAATTCTGACAGCTGCTTTTTTGTAAAAAAGGAGAATGGAGGGAGACAAGATGCGAACTGGATCCAGATTACAGGCGTTGGAGAATGTGCGTGATCAGATGCCGCCATTTTGGGGGCTGATCGAGGACAATCTGCTGCCACTTGCTGTCGTGCTGCTCGCCAGCGGTGCTGCCGCAGGATTTGTATCCAAATGGCTGAGTGCGCAGCACCGACGTAGCCGCAAAGTCCTCGGTATCGCCGGTTGGGTGCTCTGCGTGTTGGCGATGATGGCGTTTGTGGCGCTGATATTGGAAGGGATAGGAGCGCTGTGGAGAAAGTAAAGGAGTGAAATCTCATGGTTTTCTGGAAAAAACGCATGGTCGAGCTTTACTCTACGACAAACCCCGAGGAAAAATTTCGCATCCAGGAAGCGTTCGCCCAGCACAGCATCGAATATAAAATGAAGGTAGAAGACTATTCCAGACCAGGCGCATTTAACGCAGCAGCCATTGGCGCGATGGGCAACCATCATACACCACGCCTGACCACCATCTTCTACGTGCGTGAAGAAGACGTCGAAGCCGCGCTGCATCTCATCCGCTGCTAAATTAAAAGGCCGCAATTCCGCGGCCTTTTGCGCGTCATCACGAAAAAATCGCGGATTTTTGCAGATCTCAGGAAAAGCACACGACCATTCTTCAAATTTTGGCGGTTTTTTGATGAATGCGAGCAGAAAAGCTTTTAATTCGCTGAAAAAATCCATTTTTTGAGAAATGATATTGTGCAATCCGCTTTTTCACTGGTGATTGCACTGTGGCTGAATTTGGTGTAATATAAAGGTATAAGAAAGGTGGCGATAATCATGCAGATCGTTCCGATGCGAGAATTGAAAAATACAGTTGAAATCGAGCGGCGCTGTGCCGAGGAAAATGGCCCAGTCTTTGTGACAAAAAATGGCTATGGTCGGCTTGTGGTGATGGATATCGAATACTACGAGCGCACGATGCAGCAGATTGTTGAGGCCCAGGCGGTGCTCCGTGGGCTGAAAGATCTGCAGGAAGGAAAGATCGTGGACGGACCGCAGACGCTGTCAGCGTTGAGGAATAAGTATGAGCTATAATTTCAAGCTGACACAACAGGCCAGCGATGACCTAGATGAGATCATTCGTTACATGGCAATGGAGCTTGTCAATAAGAAAGCGGCCAGAGATTTTTTGGATGACATCGAGGAAACGATACAGGGAGCCTGTTTGTTTCCAGAGAGTGGCGTTTTGGTTAAAAACGATTTTCTTCCAGATATAGAAATTAGAAAGAAACGCGTCAACCATTATGTTTTATATTATTTGCCACAGCACAAGGAAAAAATAATTTTGATCCTGCGCATCGTTTATGGAAAGAGAAATCCTGATGCGTTGGTATTTCATCTTGAACAGGAACAAAATTAAAAAGCGGACCACATTCGGTCCGCTTTTTGTATGCAGTTTGCTCAGTCGCTGACAAGCCAGTTAATGACGCCGCTGATGATGGTGAGCACGAGAGCAGCAAAGGTGGCTGCCCAGAATCCGCCGACGGCCATGCCTGGCACGAAGAGGCTGGTGATCTTGAGCATGAAGCCGTTGATCACGAAGGTGAAGAGGCCGAGGGTGAGGAAATTGAGCGGCAGCGTGAGTACGGTGACGATCGGTTTGACGACGGCGTCGACGATGGTGAGAACGACGGCACCGAGCACAAGGGCTGCGATGGTATCAAAGTAGAGTCCCTGCACGAGCTGGGCGGTGAGGTACAGCCCGAGACAGTAGCTCAGAAGATGAACGATCAGTGATTTCATAGAATAACTCCTTTCAAGAGGTCATTGCTTTCGTCGCAGACGCGCCTGAAGATCCTGGTGGGTTTTCAGGTAGGTGTGGATGGTCTCGGCGAGATCGCGGCTGATGCCGGGAACTTCTGCGAGCGCATCGATGTCTGCACTTTGAATTTTACTAAATGAACCGAAGTGGGTCAAGAGATTCTCCTTGCGTTTTTTTCCAATGCCGGGAATATCGTCGAGTATGGAAGCGAGCTGACGCTTGCCGCGCAGAGAACGGTGGTAGGTGATGGCGAAGCGGTGGCTTTCGTCGCGCACGCGCTGGATGAGATAGAGGGCGTTGGACTGGCGCGGCAGGACGATCGGTTCGTCTTCGTTTTCTTTGAAGAGAAGCTCTTCCTGCTTGGCGAGGCCGAAGGTTGGAATGTGTGCATAGCCCTGTTCACGCATGGCGCGGCGAGCGTAGCCGAGCTGGCCTTTGCCGCCGTCGATGATGACGAGATCTGGCAGCCAGGCGAATTTGCCCATTTTCATGCCGCTTTCGAGCTCTTTGGTGGCGTGGCTGAAGCGGCGGGTGATGACTTCGTACATGCTGGCAAAGTCGTTTGGTCCTTCGACGGTTTTGATCTTAAAATGACGGTACTGGCTTTTGGCTGGTTTTCCGGCGACAAAAACGACCATGGAGGCGACGGAGTCGGTGCCCTGGATGTTGGAAATGTCATAGCACTCGATGCGGTTGGGCAGATGATCGAGGCCGAGATAGTCTTTGAGATCGACGAGCGCGCCTTCTGTGCGCTCACGAGCGACGTCACCGGCGACGATGCGTTTGGTCAGCGCTTCTTCAGCGTTGCGCCGGACGAGATCCATGAGGGCGCGGGTCTGGCCTTGCTTTGGGACGTGGAACTGCACTTTCGCGCCGTGTTTTTCGCTGAGCAGCTGTTGCAGGGTTTCCTCGTCGTCAAAATGCTGGTCGATGTAGATCGTTCGCGGCACGGCTTCCTGCTCGAGATAGAATTGCTTCATAAAGCTGGAGAACACTTCTTCGTCGCTGTCGTCCTTGCTGGCATGGAGCGGGTAGGACTCGCGACCGAGAATTTTTCCGCCGCGCACGAAAAATACCTGCATCATGGCGCCGAGATCGTTGCGCGCCATTGCCACGAGGTCGTGGTTGCCAGCGCTTTGGCTGGTCGCTTTCTGGCGATCGCTGATGGCGTCGATGGCGCGGATCTGATCGCGCTTCTGGGCGGCTGTCTCAAAATCGAGAGCGTCGGAGGCGGTGAACATTTCCTGCTCGAGACGATGGCGCACAGGCGCTGTATGGCCGTTAAAAAAATCGGCGACCTGCTCGATCATGGCGTTGTAGTCGTCTCTGGAAATATGGCCGACGCATGGCCCTTTGCAGAGTCCGAGATGTTCATTGAGACAACTCATGGCTTTGTTGAACTGCGCGTTGCTGCACGTGCGAAAAGGAAAGATGCGATGCGTGAGCTCCAGGGTGTCGCGCAATTCGCCGACGTTTGTGTAGGGGCCGAAGTAGCGGGAACCGTCACGGATGACCTGTCGCGTCACGAAGATGCGCGGATAATCCTCTTTGGTGATGCGCAAGTAGGGGTAGGTTTTCCCGTCCTTGAGGTTGATGTTGTATTTTGGGCGGTATTTTTTGATCAGGTTGCATTCGAGCACCAGCGCTTCTGTCTCGTTGTCGACGATGATGTATTCCAGATCCTCGATGTGACGCACGAGCGCCTTTGTTTTCACCGCTTCTTTTGGTTGCGCGCGAAAATAAGAACGCACGCGGTTTTTCAGATTGATCGCCTTGCCGACGTAGATGATCTTGCCGTCTTTGTCTTTCATAAGATAGACGCCGGGATTCGTCGGCAGGGTTGCAAGCTTTTGCTTGATGATGTCGTTCATGGATGAGACACCCCGTTGTTAGAAATTGATGGTTCTATGATACCACAAGCGCGCGCTGCTGGCAAAATCGAAAGGAAGATCAGAAAAGGTCAAAAAGTTGATGGCGAGTAAATAATGATGATTAAAGTTGAATAAATTTGATTACAAACGATTGCATGAGTGATTTGACCAAACTTTGATCTTTACAATTCCGAGTAGCACGCTATAATAATAAACGTAAGGTCAAACAAGGTCAAATGAACAAACGATCGAAGTGAGGTGAGAAAAATGGGCAGCTTGTCCCAGGATATAGAAAAATATTTGAAAACATTGTTGGACCAGTCGGATGGAGGTGTTCTGGTTGTTCAGAGAAGTGTGCTCTCAGAAAAATTTTGCTGTGTGCCAAGCCAGATCAATTATGTGCTGCAGACGCGTTTTACGCCAGCCAACGGCTATGTGGTAGAGACGCGCCGCGGCGGCGGTGGTTATGTGCGGATCCATCAGATCCACCTCGATGGCGCCCATGATTTCCGCCCGTTGATGGAAAAGGCAGGCCAGAGCCTGTCAGAAAAACAGGCGGAGAGCATTTTGACTTATCTGGTGGAAGAAAAAGTTCTGCCGCCGGATGTCGGCACCTTGCTCTCGGCGATCATGAAAGAGCGCGTGCTTGGACCGTTGCGTTCGCTTTCGACAGGCGAGATGCGTGCGCAGCTGATGGTCCAGCTATTGGCGCATATGAGCATCGGCTCACAAAATGGTGGAAATTCAACTGCGTCTGCCGATGAGGATGCAGATCACGATAGAAAACAAAATAATGAAAAGGAGTAATGACCTATGTTATGTGAAAAATGCAGACAGCGCGAGGCGACAGTTCATAAACAGGTTATCATCAACGGCGTCTCTCACAGCGAGCACCTTTGTGCAGAATGTGCAGCGCGGGAGCGTGGCGGCAGGGATCCGTTCGCATCGTTTTTCCATAACGACTTTTTTGCAGACGGAATCTTTGGTTCGTCCCTGGCACAGATGCTGGCACCATTCTTTCAGGCGGACAGCCAGCGTTTGCCTGTGCAGGAAATGGAGGAGGACGTCGATGTTTGTCCGGAATGCGGCATGAGCTGGGACGATTTCCAGCGCAACGGCTTTCTTGGCTGCGACGCCTGCTACGATCATTTCAAGGATGCGCTGCCACCACTCATGCAACGTTTGCACAGCGATGTCGCAGAAACGATCCCTGCGGAAGCCTCTGCCGCAGAAGCTGCACCAGTGAGTGCGAAAGCGCATCTCGAGTCAGAACTGCAGCGCGCCATTGCAGCGGAAAATTTTGAAGAAGCTGCGCAGCTGCGCGATGCGATCCGTGCGCTGGAAGCGGCGGAAAATGGCGACGGCTCAACAGACTGAGCGCCAAAACAATAAAAAATAACCATCCTCAAGAAGGAGTGACCATATATGGCAACTTTTAACTTTACAGAAAACGCAAAGATGGCGCTGGCTTATGCCCAGGAAGAGGCCATCAATATGAAACACCGCATGATCGGTACGGAGCATGTGCTCCTGGGGATCATGCGAGCTGGCGGGATCGGCTCCAGTGTGCTGAAAAATCTGCACGTTGATCCTGAAAGAACCCGCCAGGACATTCTCAGCATGGTCGGTGAGGGCAGAGAACCTGTTCGCGCCAGCCAGCTGGCGTACACGCCGCGCGTAAAGCGTTGCTTTGAGATCGCCTGGAATCTGGCTGTACGTCTGCGCATGAACAGCATCGCCACAGAGCATCTGCTGATCGCGCTGTTGCAAGCCAACGACGGCGTCGCTTTTCAGGCGCTCGCTGATCAGGGCATCACGCTGGAGCAGGTGATCCGCGAAGTCAACGGCCACTATGGCGGCGGTGTTTTCGGTCAGCCTCGTCAGCAAAACTACGGTGGCATGAATGGCATGCCAGCGGATGAATACGGCGGGCAGGAAGCTGGCAGCAAGCAGAGCGCCCTCGAAGAATACGGCCGCAATCTCAATCAGATGGCGAAGGAAGGAAAGATCGACCCAGTCATCGGACGTGCCAAGGAGATCGAGCGAGTGATCCAGATCCTCATTCGCCGCACGAAAAACAATCCAGTGCTTATTGGCGAGCCTGGTGTCGGTAAAACGGCGATCGCTGAAGGATTGGCACAGCGCATCGTCGCCGGCGAGGTGCCAGAGCTGCTCAAGGATAAAGAGATCATCAACGTTGACATGGGTGGTCTTGTCGCCGGCAGCAAATACCGCGGCGATTTTGAGGAGCGTGTGAAGAACATCATCGAAGAGGTCAAGAGCAAGAAAAATGTCATCCTCTTCATCGATGAGCTGCACACCATTGTCGGTGCCGGCTCTGCTGAAGGTTCTCTCGACGCTGCCAACATCCTCAAGCCGGAGCTTGCCCGCGGCGATCTACAGGTCATCGGTGCCACCACGCTGGACGAGTATCGCAAATACATCGAAAAGGACGCCGCACTGGAACGTCGTTTCCAGCCGGTCACCGTCGATGAACCTACGGTCGATGATGCGATAGAGATCCTGCGCGGCATCAAGGATAAATACGAGGCCTTCCATAAGGTTGAGATCCAGGATGATGCGATCGTCAGCGCTGTCAAGCTCTCGGATCGTTACATCAACGACCGTCAGCTGCCAGACAAGGCCATCGACCTCGTCGACGAAGCCTGCTCGCGTGTGAGATTGCGCCACAATGTTGCGCCGGAAACCATCCAGCAGATGGAGAGCCGGCTTGAAGCCCTCGGCGGCGAAATGGAAGCTGCCATCCAGGCACAGGAATTTGAAAAAGCTGCAGAGATCCGCGACAAGAAAAAACGCATCCAGGAAGAGTTGACGACAGCGCGTGAGGCCTGGGACAAACAGAACAAGACCACGCATCAGGTCGTCACATCCGACGATATCGCAGAGGTCGTTTCCAACTGGTCCGGCGTGCCAGTGACCAAGCTCACCGAAGAAGACAGCGCGCGCCTGCTCCGTCTCGAAGAGATCCTGCACGAGCGTGTCATCGGCCAGGAAGAAGCAGTCACCGCCGTCAGCAAGGCTGTGCGTCGTGCGCACAGCGGCCTCAAGGACGCCAAGCGTCCGATCGGCAGCTTCCTCTTCCTCGGGCCTACCGGTGTTGGGAAAACAGAGCTTGCAAAGGCGCTCGCCGAAGCCCTTTTCGATGACGAGAACGCCATGGTCCGTATCGACATGAGCGAATATATGGAGAAATTCGCCGTCAGCCGTCTCGTCGGTGCACCTCCAGGATATGTCGGTTACGATGAAGGCGGTCAGCTCACAGAAGCTGTGCGCCGCAAACCATACAGCGTGATCCTCCTCGACGAGATCGAGAAAGCGCATCCAGATGTTTTCAACATTCTGCTGCAGGTGCTTGACGACGGCAGATTGACCGACAGCCAGGGCCGCGTCGTCGATTTCAAGAACACCGTCATCATCATGACCTCGAACCTTGGCAGCCAGGCCATCATGAACAGCAAGACCCTCGGTTTCACCAGCGCTGATGAGAATCAGGCCGAGGCAGATTACGAGACCATGAAGGAAAAAGTCATGGACAATCTGAAGAAAGCCTTCCGCCCAGAATTCTTGAACCGTATCGACGACATCGTCGTCTTCCATCCACTGACTGCAGAGGAATTGAAGCAGATCGTTGGCATCATGATGAAAGATCTCAGAAAGCGTCTCGCCGACCGCGATCTTTCCATCACGCTCAGCGACGAAGCGCTTGACGAGCTCGCCAAGGTTGGCTACGATCCGGAATTCGGCGCCCGTCCACTGCGCCGCGCTATCCAGAATCAGATCGAAGATCCTCTCGCCGATGCGCTCCTCGCCGGACAGTATCAGGCTGGCGACACCATCAAGGTCGCGCTTGATGACGACAAGAAATTCGTTTTCACGAAATAAAGCGCATAGCACCAACGTCATTGTCGACGTTGGTGCTTCAGCTTGTCGAAAAAGCCTTTTTTCTGTACGACAAGACGTTTTTGAGTTTCTAAATAATTTTATTAGGCGCGCGAAAAAGCTGTTCATATCGCGGTTTTGCAAGTATATATTCTTGCTCATTAACAATTTGAAAGTCTGCACATTATCCCCATTAATGGGTTTATCTACAGTCTGTAGCACCAACGTCATTGTCGACGTTGGTGCTTTTTTGTGGAGTGATGATGATTTTACGTTGCGCGGGATTCCGCCATCTAGTATAATGATAATGAACAAAAGTTCGCCGTTCATGACGGCAAGAATATCATGAACGTGTATGTTTCACCTCCGTGAGTGACGGGGTGCCTAAAATGTAGAATATTGCTCACATGTGCGAAGGGCTTGCCGAATGGTGAGCCCTTATTTTGTAATGAGGTGTTCAAATGAGGCTGGTGAAAATTGACGAAAAGCTCTTTGAAAAATATGAAGCCGATGGTGAAGTGTTGACGAAAACAAATCGTCCATATGTGCTTGTTTTGAGATTGACTTATAAAGGGATGAAGCATGATTTTGCTATTCCACTGCGTTCAAATATTTCGGCCTCAGCGCCAAAGGAACAATATTTTCCGCTTCCGACAAGATCGACGACACGTGCTCAGCGCAGGCATGGCTTGCATTATATAAAAATGTTTCCGGTCCAGAAGAAATATTTTCGTCGCTACCGCACAGAAGGAAATCAATATGCAATGCTCATCCAAAGAGTGATCAATCAAAATGTCAATCAGATTGTCAGAGAATGTCAGGCGTACCTCGATGCCTATGCACAAGGGATACATCCTCAATACTCCACGAATATTGATTATCTGTTGTCTCAACTGATGCGTGAATCAGACGAGGAAGAAGATTAGTCCATAAACCTAGCGAGACATGCGCTAAGTTTTGTGGTACTATGAGAAAAATCCCATCGATCGATCATAAGGAGGTTTTCCTATGAATATCAAAGAAGAAGCCCGTCGCATGAAGCTGGCTGCGCCGGCGCTGGCCGCATCGACGAATGAAGCGCGCAACGCAGCGCTGGAACAGATCGCCCTCGCGCTGGAAGCGCATCGCGAGGAGATTTTTGCTGCCAACGCGCAGGATCTCGCTGCTGCTGACGAAAATGGTGTCACTGGCGCGACACGCAAACGCCTGAAATTCGACGACGGCAAGCTGCGCGACTGCATCAGTGGCCTGCGCCAGCTGGAAACGCTCGCAGATCCTCTCAATAAGATCACCCTCGCCCGCGAGCTTGACGAAAATCTGACGCTCTATCGTGCCACAGTGCCGATCGGTGTCATTGGCGTGATCTTTGAAGCGCGCCCGGACGCGCTTGTGCAGATCGCGTCCCTTTGTGTGAAGAGCGGCAACTGCGCCATCCTCAAGGGCGGCAAGGAGACGGCAAACACCAACCGCGTGCTCTTCAACCTTATCAAGGACGCGGTGATCCGCGCCGGTCTGCCGGAAAGCTGTCTGCTCCAGGCAGAAGCTCACAGCGAGATCGACGAGCTCCTCGCCTGCGACCAGGACGTGGATCTCCTGATCCCGCGCGGCTCCAATAAATTTGTCCGCTACATCATGGAAAATACCAAGATTCCGGTGATGGGCCATTCCTCTGGCATCTGCCACGTTTACGCCGATAAAGCCTGCGACCAGGAGGCTGCCCTGCCTGTCATCGTCGATGCCAAGATCCAGTACGCCGCCGCCTGCAACGCCATGGAGACATTGCTTGTGGACCGCGCCATTGCCGCAGAATTTCTGCCAAAAGCTGCCCGCGCCCTGGAAGAGGCTGGCGTCCGCCTGCGTGGCACAGCGGAGGTGAACAGCATCGTTCCCGTGGAACTTATGGACGAGGACGAATTTGCCACCGAATACGGCGATCTCATCTGCTCCGTCAACCTCGTGGATGGTGTTGAAGAAGCCATCACCCACATCAACACCTATGGCTCTCATCACACCGACGCCATCCTCACAGAGGACGCCGCCACCGCTGCGCTTTTCCTGCAAATGGTCGACAGCGCCGGCGTCTATCACAACTGCTCCACCCGCTTTGCCGATGGTTACCGCTACGGCTTCGGCGCAGAAGTCGGCATCTCCACCGGAAAGATCCACGCCCGCGGTCCCGTCGGTCTGGAAGGCCTCGTCACCTATAAATACAAACTCTTCGGCCAGGGCCAGATCGTGGCCGACTACGCCAGCGGCGAAAAACAGTTCCATCACAGAGATATTTAATCTTTTCGGACAAAAGAAAGCAGCAAAGGTCGGGCAAACGCCCGGCCTTTTGCCTACAATGAGAGCAGAAGGAGGAGAAGCCATGACCTGGAGTGAAAGCATCAGTGCAGCCATCCGCTATATCGAAGACCATCTCGCAGAACCGCTCAGCGTGGAAGAGATCGCCCGCGCAGCGACGCTCTCGCCGTTTTATTTCCAGCGCGGATTCGCCATGCTCTGCGGCATGAGCGTTGGTGAGTACATTCGCAAGCGACGCCTTTCGCAGGCCGGATTGGCAGTGCTCGCGAGCGATCGGTCGATCATCGACATCGCGTTGGATTTTGGCTACGATTCGCCGGATGGATTCACGAAAGCCTTCACCCGCTTCCATGGCGTTACTCCGACCGCATTACGCAAAAGCGGCGGCACGGTTGTTTCCTTTGCGCCGCTTGTGATCAAACTCTCATTGGAAGGTGGAAGAAACATGGAATATCGCATTGAAAAGAAAGACGCATTCACCGTGCTCTGCCGTGCAGAGACGTTCAGCTACGAGGAAGGCCCAACGAAAGTGCCGGCATTCTGGCAGGAGCATTTCGCTGCCGGCGGCGCAGAAACCGTGCGCGGCCTCTATGGCATCAACATCGACGTAGCGATGAGCGGAGAAACCTTCGACTACCTCATCGCTGATCCTTACGATCCGGCAGTTGCCATCCCCGATGGCTTCGTGACCCACACCATCCCGGCGCATACCTGGGCCGTGTTCCCCTGCCGCGGCAAAATGGCCGAAACCATGCAGGCCGTGAATAAGCAGATCTTTTCCGAATGGCTCCCAGCCAACGGCACCTACGAGATCGCAGCAGGCATCAACGTCGAACGCTACGACAACGCCGCAAACTATCCAGCCGGCATCCACGACGAGAACTACTACAGCGAGGTTTGGATTCCGATCAGGAAGAAATAAGGATGATATATTTGAGACTATAGGGCGTTCGCCTTATAGTCTTTTTTTGTTGCAAAATATAAAACGCGCATCGATTTTCCCAATCGATGCGCTGTGAGCAGATTGTTATACGAGAATATTGTTTTCCTGGATGAAATCGTGCGTTGTTGTACAGATTTCGTCGACGATGGTTTCGTAGAAAGAAGCGAGGTCAGCGTCTTTTGGATAGATCGCAGCGAGAAAGATCGGCGTCGGGTGGTCGCCGATGGTGCGCGGAATGATGGAACCGTTTTGCACGTAAGGATAGTACATGCAGAGGGAGGAGAATAAACCGCATGATTGTGGATGAGAGCGAATATAATTGAACTGACCTTCGCGGCTAGGAAGATTGATCATGCTGTGAAAGTTGTTGACGAGCTCTGGATAAGGAAGCGTTACTGCTGTATTGGCGACAGAAGCGTAGGTGACGAGATCAAGCTGCGAAAGCTCTGTCAGGCGGATGGCCGTTTGCTTTACCAGCGGATGCTTTGCATTGAGATAGAGAAATGTTTGCAGCGTGGAAACTGGGACGATGGTCCAATTTACATCTTTGACTTTGTGCTTGAGCGCTTCAAATTGGTTGATATCAAAAAAATCCAAAAAAATAACGTTGCCTTCGAGATAATCGCCAATGGAAATCACTTCTGCAGGTTCCAGTGAAATCTCAAGATTGGGATAAATATCGGAGAGTTTGATCGCGATATCTATCAGAATCGTTGAGCAGAGCAATTCTTGAGCACAAATTTTAAGCGGCTCATTGAAGAGGGAGAGCTTTTGCGACAGCGTCAGCCAGTGTCGCTGGATCGTGAGCATCTGTTTGGCTTCCGGCAGAATCAGACTTCCGGCCGTTGAAAGCTCAATGCCATGTTTAGTGCGATTGAAAAGCTTGAATCCCAATTCTTTTTCCAGCGTAGCGATGGCGGCGCTGAGTGATGGTTGCGAGATAAAAAGATTTTTCGCTGCTTCGTTAAACGATTTGTATTTGCTGGTCTCAACGAAATATTCAACGTGCTTCAATTGCATATCTGCAAGCCTCCCAAAGGAAAAATTAAGCTTATAACTATCATATACCATCGCCAGAAAGATTGCTATAGGAAAAACACGTAACGATACTATAAACAAGGATTATACAACGCATAAATTCGGTGATATAGTAGAGCCAAGATAAGTGATCGCTTAAAAAATTAGAAAATGGGGTGAAGACATGGAAAAGACTAATAAAAAGCTTTGGCAGTGGGCAATATCGATCATTCTTCCGCTATGTATCTGCCTGATACCTTTATCTGAAGTATATACTGCTGAGCTACGAATCTTTTTCATCGTTACATTATTTGCTATTTTATTGGTTGCTTTTGATCTTGTGGATTCATTGATTGCAGCGGTTGTGCTATTCATGGGCTATTACGCTACAGGAATTGTTGATGCAGCGACTGTGTTCAGCTCTTGGTCAAACGATGTTGCCTGGATGATCATTGGCTCGCTGGTATTTGCTGCAGCGCTAAATCAAACAGGTATTATGAAGCGCTTTGCTTACACGTTAATCTTAAAACTTGGTGGCAGCTACACCAAGATGCTGTGGGCCATTTATTTCGTTGGCGTTATTATTTCAGTTTTAACTTCCTGTAATGGTTTTCCTCTTTTGGCGGCGATCGCTTTTGCGATTTGTAAAGGTTTGGGCTATCCGCTTGGCTCTAAAGAATCCAATGGTATCGCTTTAGCAGCAATGGCAGGGTCCGTTTGTCCGTTTGCCTGGCTGTACAACCCAATCAATGCTGGTGTTGGTGACGCTGTGCTGAAATTGATCAATCCAGATTTAGCGATTACATGGGTTTCGTATTTACAGATTTCCTGGCCATGGTTTGTGTTTGACCTATTGTGGATGATTTTGCTCACAAAAGTGTTTTTCAAATCTACCGGCGCTGGTGTAAAGACAGAGTTTTTTAAGAATGAATTAGGAAAGCTTGGACAGATTTCTAGCGCTGAGAAAAAAGCGTTGGTTCTGACAATCATCATCGTTCTCTATATGATCATCGCAAGCTTTACAGGATGGAAGACAGCGTATGGCTTTAGTCTTATCGCGTGGGCAGTTTTCCTCCCAGGCATTAATCTTGCTAACAGCGATACGATCAAGAGTGTGAATTTCGGTGTTGTTTTCTTTACCGTTGCCTGCATTACGATTGGGAGCGTCGGGAACGCACTGGGCGTTGGCGAACTTATCAATTCTCTGGTTGGTCCAATGCTCGAAAACGTTTCAAACGTTGGCTTTATCGGTGGCGTTTGGGGCATCTCGACCGCAGCCAACTTCCTGCTGACACCAGTTGCTTGCTCCACGGTGCTTGGTGTTCCATTGATGCAGATTGGTGCAAGTCTTGGTGTGGACCCTGTTGCAACCTTGTTCACGATCATGATGAACACGTCCAATGTTTTCATGCCTCATGAAAACACGGCTTATCTCTTATTCTTTGCTTTTGGCTTGATGATGATGAAAGATTTCATTAAGTACAATGCGGTCCGTATGGTTGGTCACCTGATATTTATGATGGCTATCATCGTTCCATACTGGTTCTTAATCGGTGTTCTCTAAGCAATTTGCTTTGAAACGATATTCTATGATCCCATATATTAGATTTTAGGAGGTAATTATTTATGAAAGCAATCGATTTTCGAGTACGTCCACCGTATGATGCCTTTGTTGGTCAATTTAGCTACGACAGCTGGCCTGGCAATCTGGTAAAGAGTCTGCAAAATCTTGGTATTAAAGATCCAATGCCAATGTCTTACCAGCATTCTTCTATGGAAGAATATATGCAAGAGTGTGAACAGAATGAGATTGTTGCTTCTGTTATCGCTGGGCGCAATGGCGTCAGCAATGATGCGTTGGAAGAACTGACGGTGAAGTATCCTGGACAATTTTATTTCTTCCCTTATGTGAATGTCGCCGATATTGATCAGGCGAAAGAGATTGTTGATCGCTATGTGCTCAACGGCAAGGGGTATGGCAAAGGTGTTACCATTGAACCGGGGATTCCAATCGATGGTAAGACCTATCAAGTGAATGACGAACGCTTCTATCCAGTTTACGAGTATCTGGAACAGAACAATCTGACGGTCATGCTGACCCAGGCGATCATGACAGTGCCATATATGGACAATAATATTCCATACTATGTTGATCGGGTGCTGGCTGCGTTCCCTAAGATGAATGTGGTGCTTGGTCATGCAGGTTCACCTTGGGGCAGAGAATTTGGCGCACTGCTCATGAAGCGCGACAATCTCTATCTGGCCATTGACCACCAGCTGCTGATGGGTGTGGGCTATCAGGATTATCGTGAAGCGGTGAATGTTGCGCCAGATAAATGCCTGTTTGCATCGTCCTATCCTGTGACAACACCGGCTGATATGAAGGCTGCTTATGAGCATGGCGATTTTATTAAACCAGAAAACAGAGAAATGTTCTTCTATGGAAATGCGGCCAAGCTTTTAGGGATTGAAGACTAAGGACTGTGACGAAACTTTGATGTGAAAGGATGACTTCTAATGATTATTGATATGCGACTGAGACCTCCTTACAAAAGTCTCACCAAAATGAATTTCTTTGAAACCCCACAGTTTATTGCACCGCTGGTAGAAAAGAACGGTGGTCATATGCCACCATCCTGCTTTGAGAAATCCATGGATATGCTGATCCAGGAAATGGATGAAGCGGGCGTAGATATGGGCGTTGTGCCAATTCGTACGTCTCAGGGTGTGAAAAATGAAGACTTACTCGAATTGCTGAAAGAATATCCAAATCGTTTCATCGGTATGGCTGGCGTGGACCCAACAGAAGGACTGCTGAAAGCGCTGGATACGATCGATGAATATGTGCTCAATGGTCCTTGTGCAGGGATTGTTATGGAACTGCCATTCTGCACAGGTGGTCCGATTCATGTAGACGATCCATTGCTGACAGTCATTTATGAAAAATGCGAGCGCGACAATGTGCCAGTGTATCTGCAGTGGGGCGGCCTCTTTGCGCCAGATCTCGGACTGTATGATCCAATCGAACTGGACCATGTGGCTGCGAAGTATCCAAAGATGACAATTATTTGCGGTCATGCTGGCTGGCCATATGTGACGCAGATGTGCCAGATCTGCCTGTGTCGTCAAAACGTGTATCTGGCACCAGATACCTATATGACGCCAAATACACCTGGTTATGAAGGCTACGTGAAGGCTGCACAGAATATGCTTTCTGACAGAATCTGCTTCTCGACAGCATATCCGCTGGCGACCATCGCAGAAACGAAAAAGAGCTTTGATGAAATGAATTTCTCCGATGAAATCAAGGAGAATATTTTCTGTAACAATGCAAAACGTGCACTGAATCTGGAATAAATAGCTTTACGAATTCTAGGGAGGAAATAAAACGATGAACAGAGTATGTGAAACTTTAGGGATTGAAAAGCCTGTGATCTGCGGGCCAATGGCATGGACATCGACTGCTCCGCTGGTTGCTGCTGTGTCAAATGCTGGCGGTCTCGGTGTGTTGGGGGTTGGTTTTGCACCGATCGAATTTGTGGAAGAACAGATTCGTGAGACGCAGAAGCTGACAGATAAACCATTTGGGATCAATGTATATATGTCACCAGATACTGCACTTCTCGACAAAATCACCCAAGTTGTGGAAGATACGCATCCAGCAGTTGTTTATGCTGATGTTCTTGCAGGTATGGATTATGATCTGGCCAAAACATATTTTGATAAGTGGCATGAGCGTGGCTGCAAGGTAGTAACCAAACCAAGCTTTATGGATGATGCGATCATTTCTGAAAAAGCTGGCGCAGATGTGATCGTGATGAAAGGCTGGGAAGGCGGCGGACACGTGACCTTTGAAACGACCATGACGTTGGTACCACAGGCTGCGGATGTAATCAAGGTTCCATTGGTGGCTTCCGGTGGCATCGCCGATGGCCGCGGAATGGCTGCGGCGATCGCGCTTGGTGCGGAAGGTATCGAGATGGGGTCGGTGTTCCTTGCAGCTGAAGAAACGCTGGTACATCCAAACGTCAAGCAGGCTGTCGTAGCTTGCGGCGATATGCAGACGGTCATCACCGGTAATGCAACCGACGAACCTTGCCGCCAGATCAAGAATGCGCTTTCTGATGAATTGCTCCGCATCGAAGCAGAAAATGTGAAGGCTGATGCAGCTGAAATTCTCAGACCAGTTGCTGAAAGCTCGCTCAAGAAAGCAATGGCAGAGGGGGATATGGAGAACGGAGCCGTTATGGTTGGTCAGATCGCCCCGTTGATCAAATCTATTCGCCCAGCCGCAGAGATTATTGATTCTGTGCTTACAGAATGTGCTGAAGTGTTGAAGAAAATGCCAGGATACGAATTCAGATAATGAGTTTTTAAAGTGAAGATTGTATGAGTAAAACGTTGATGGAAGTATTCAAATAACTTCTGTCGACGTTTTTTTAGTGCTGTTCTAGCACAGTGGGCGGAATGTGATAGTATTTTCTTATGTGTATCAATGCCTCTGGTCAAATGGATGGACAACGTGTAAAATATGAAATATCTTTGTAAATTTATTCACACATCTTAGGCTTAGGGGGTTAGACGGTATGTCAACATCGAAGAAAAAATATGGCATCGGCACGATTGTGACGTTGGTCGCGCTGGTTGCTGTTCTGCTGTTTGCTGCCTTCACGACGACGGCCGAGTCGGTGCAGGAGACGTTCTGGGCACTGGTTCCACCAATCGTGGCGATCGCTCTGGCGCTGGTCACGAAGGAAGTGTACAGCTCGCTGTTCATCGGGGTGCTGACTGGGGGGCTTTTGTATTCCGGCTTCAGCTTTGAGGGAACGATCAACCACGTATATTCGGAAGGGATCGTCGCGGTCCTTTCGGATCCTTATAATGTAGGTATCATTATCTTCTTGGTCATTTTGGGGATTGTTGTCTCGCTGATGAACAAATCCGGTGCGTCGGCGGCGTTTGGCCGCTGGGCGCAGACGAAGATCAAGAATCGTGTCGGCGCGCAGCTGGCGACGATCTGCCTGGGTATCCTGATCTTTATCGACGACTATTTCAACTGCCTCACGGTTGGGAGCGTTATGCGTCCTGTAACGGACAAGTTCCAGATCTCCCGTGCAAAGCTGGCTTATCTGATCGACTCGACGGCGGCGCCTGTCTGCATCATCGCGCCAATCTCGTCCTGGGCGGCTGCGGTATCGGGCTTTGTACCGGGTGAAGAAAACGGGATCGCGCTCTTTATCCAGTGCATTCCTTTCAACTTCTATGCGCTCTTCACGATCGCGTTCATCATCCTGATCTCTGTGCTGCATGCGGACTACGGTCCAATGGAGTTGCACGAGCTCAACGCGATCAAGGGCGATCTCTACACGACGAGTGAACGTCCTTACGAAAACTTCTCGGACAACACGAAGGAAGAAGGCGGTCATCTGATCGATATGCTGCTGCCTGTTATCGTGCTGATCATCTGCTGCGTTATCGGTATGATCTGGAGCGGTGGCTTCTTTGCAGGCACGGGCTTTGTTGATTCTTTCTCGAACTCTGACGCATCTGTCGGTCTTGCAGTTGGTTCGTTCTTCGCGCTGATCTTCATGCTGCTTTTCTACATGGCACGCCGTGTTATGACTTTCACCGAATTCATGGAATGTGTGCCAAAGGGCTTTGAAGCGATGATCGCACCAATCCTGATCCTGACTTTTGCCTGGAGCCTCAAGGCGATGACCGACAGCATGGGCGCTTCCACCTATGTTGCTGGCATCATCGAAAATTCTGCCGGCGCGCTGGTCAACTTCCTGCCAATGATCATCTTCCTCATCGGCTGTGGTCTGGCGTTCGCTACCGGGACGAGCTGGGGCACGTTCGGGATCCTGATCCCTATCGTTGTTGCTGCTTTCCAGGAAACGGACCCACAACTCATGATCATTTCCATGAGCGCCTGCATGGCTGGTGCGGTTTGCGGTGACCACTGCTCGCCAATCTCCGACACGACGATCATGGCGTCTGCCGGTGCCCAGTGCTTCCATCTGAACCACGTCAACACGCAGCTGCCTTACGCGATCACGGTTGCCGGAATCTCGGCGGTAACATTCATTGTCGCTGGCTTCACGCGCAACATGTTCATCTGCTGGATCGTTGGCGCTGTGCTCATCGTTGGCACGCTGATGTTCGCCAAGAAGCGTGAACAGAAAAAATATGGTGCGGAGTGGGCGAACTAACGCTTGCAAGCATCACTGAAATATCCCAGGGAAAACCCGACGCAATGGCCGCCGGGTTTCCTTGCGTTTAACGCTGTTTGTCTAGCTGCGAGCTATGATAGGCTCGGCAGTGAGCATAAATTATTTTCACAAAAGGGGACTGATTTTATTGACTCTGACAGAAACTCTCGTTTCGATCAGCGATTGGATGTATCTCTACATTCTCGTAGGGCTTTTGATCGCGGTCGGTCTTTTCCTTTCGATCCGTCTGGGCTTTGTGCAGATCCGTCTCTTCCCGGAGACGTTCCGCGTCGTTATGGAAAAGAAATCCAACAAAGAAGCGATCTCATCCTTCCAGGCGCTGATGGTCGCCACGGCTTCCCGCGTCGGCACCGGTAATATCGCCGGTATTGCCACGGCGTTGGTCGCTGGTGGTCCTGGCGCGCTGATGTGGATGTGGATCATGGCGATCATCGGCGGCGCATCGGCGTTTGCCGAAAGTACGCTGGCGCAGATCTACAAGGAACGCGACGGCGCGATCTTCAAAGGTGGCCCTGCTTACTACATTGAAAAAGCAATGGGCATGCGCTGGCTGGGTCTGGTTTTCGCGACGATCCTGATCATCACCTTCGCCTACGGCTTCAATGGCCTGCAGGCGTACAACATTGTTTCGGCGTTCGAATATTACAGCAGCGACTGGGAACATTCCAGCGTGCCGGTTTATCTCGGCATTGTGCTGTCGGTGATCTCGATGGTGCTCTTTTTCGGCGGCGTTGACAAGATCAGTAAGGTTTCTTCCATCCTCGTACCGATCATGGCAGGGCTTTACATCTTCCTGGGG
>ERZ1034897.129-NODE-129-length-43039-cov-77.202424_pt1 | contig 43039 bp, 75 predicted proteins | sample MGYA00520629_ERZ1034897 | MGnify/ENA primary metagenome ERZ1034897 (study PRJEB33766, sample SAMN09781789) | gut metagenome | biome: gut microbiome | host: Homo sapiens | place: Madagascar | study: EMG produced TPA metagenomics assembly of the PRJNA485056 data...
CTCTCTCTTTTCTTTTGGGGGATTATAGGGGGTAAGATAATACGGGGGATGCAAGGGGGAGAAGAAGAGAGGGGGAACAAGGGGGATTTTCTTTTCTCTCTCTGAGCTATGCGTTTGCTAACACTTGCCAGCGTTTGCTTGCATTTGCTTGCCTCCCTGCGCTAATTGCTGTCGTGCTGCGGTCTAATTTCATCTGCCCGTCACTGTCTATTAACGCTTTGATACGCTGATAAGCGTTGTCAAATTATTTTTTGCTACCAGCCCCCGCCCCTTGGCCTTACATAGCAGACTTTACCCGCCCCGCAGTCTCTACCATTACTCTACGCATAAGCGCAAGCTTTCGATTTTTAGGGGCATACAACGCCGCCCACATTGGGCGTTATTCTTTTTTCACAGGTCCCGGCATTGCGCTCTGTTTGAATTGCTTACACAGCGGCCTAATCATACGATTGCCGCCACCACGCCACATCCATTGAACGCCTCGGCACTCGCGCAGAGTGTAGCAATGCCGGTATCCCACGGAACTTTTCAGCCCTGCGCCGGTATGTCGGTCGCATCCGTTTTTTCATTCATAGCCGGAGCCAGCCAAATAATTATTATTCGGCCTGCCGCTTTCATACAGCGCACAGGCAAGCCCCTTGTAGCGGTCTTACCCTTCCGTGGTGCCGCAATGCGGTAGCATACATCTGGTACGGCATTGCAGTCCTGCCCTGCTTTAGCGCTTCGGGGAAAGCCCCCGTCACTCGCTGTGGTCTCCCCTTGCGGGGCGCCTATGCCGCATATTGCCCTCAACCGCCCGCCCCGAAGGGCGGGCTATCAAGGGAGAAGGAAACAGATGCAAAAGCAGAGGCGTGAAGAGCCTCGCCCCATCACGCCTCTATTTTTGCATAGGGTTTTCTTATTTTTCCCCTTAAAAGGGGAATTTTCAAAATTTTTTTAGATAATCGTCCACGGTCATCGGATTATCTGTCCTTCCGAGCAGATAATCGACCGACACCCCAAATTTATCGGCGATGCTTTCCAATGCGTCCGTTGTGGGCGTAGCCTCCCCCGCCTCGTACCGCCTCACCGCGTCACGGTGCAGACCGCACAGTTCAGATAGCACGCAGCGCTTTAATTGCTGGCGTTCGCGTAACCTCCGCAGCCGATCAGGAAACGTGCTCATCGCATCACCTCAGTCATTGCCCGCGCTGTCGATCAGCCTGTCAAGATAGAATCTCGCCTTGCGCAGGTCCTCCTTGCCGTTCTTCAGCGGCCAGCGCCACATGTATTTGAGCACCTGACCCGTCAGCCATGCTTGCATCGGGTCTTTCTGGCACGTGAGCGCCGCCGCGATAGCGTCGATGCACTCGATCCCGCCCGCCGTGTAGTGTGCGGGGTGGTCCACATTGTCGTACTCGATGGCCGGACTATTGACAGGTGCGCCCCCTCTCGGCGGTGTGCTCCATTTAAACGGATCGTTACTCATGGCGCGCCGCCTTCCGTTTGAACCACGCCAACAGGTTACGCCACAGGTGGGCTTCTGCGTAATTGGCGCGCTGCTCGGCGTTGTATCGCTTGTCACGCATTACATCAATGACCGTTCCCTTAAAAGCGAGATCGTCGTTTGCCCGCTTAAGCGCCGCATCAGTGTCAGCGAGCTTATTTCGCAGTACATCCGCGTCCGCTTTCAGGTTCGCGATCTCGTTTGCCTTGTTGATGGCCTCGCCGTTCATCTGGTCGATCTGCTCGGTCAAGGCGACGTTCTTTCGCTGCATCGCCGCCTTTAGGTTTGCATACTCGGCAATCAAATCATTCTTTTCGTCAATGTAGTTTTTCAGCTCAGTAATCTCTGCTTCCAGCGCCTTTTCATTCTCCTCGAGCTTTTCCGTCAGCGCGCCGATCTGCCCGCGCAGCTTTTCATTTTCCTCGGCCAGTTTTACGCCGTCCTTAAAATATGCCGCCGCCTCGGCTTCCGCCGCTTCCTGCTTTTCGGCGGCGTCCTCCACCATCTTCGCCATCTGGTCTTTGGTGTACTTCTTGATGTTAATGCTCATTCGGTCACCGCTTCCCCGACGATTACCCAGTCATCAGCCAGCATGTCGGCCTGCGAGGCCAGCCAGCCGAGCTGTACGCCGGATGTGCCGACAAAGGCAAGCGCTTTGTTTCCGATGGCCTCGTGCTGTGCGTTGATGACCTCGTGCTGCGCGTTCTCGTAGCTGATACACTCTGCAAGCTCGACGTACTGGTCCTTACCGTTCCAGCCGCGGCGTGCGATCTTCATGCCCTTCTTCGCTGCCTCGATAGCAAGCCCAAAGCTCAGCCCGTCAGTCGGTCGATACGCCTCTTCAAAAACCTGCTTCGGGCTGAAAGATTCGTATCCGTCAGGGTAGCGGACTTTGTAGCCGTCTTCCTCATGCTCCATACTTCTCGGGATGGGCTGGGTCTTCTCGTAAACTTTGCCGCCCTTGCGGATAGCCGGTGCCGCCTCGATAAGTTTTGTTCCGATGTACTGTTTCATAGTAAAATTCCTTTCTTTTTCGCCCGCAGGCGTTATTTCATTTGCAACTGTTCCTCTTTCCTCCGGTCGCTCACGATGCTTACGACCTTGCAGTCGCCGTATCGCTCAATATCCATTGCGATGCGCTCCTTGATGCCCTGCGCGTCAGCGGCGGGGACATTGGCTTTAATCGTGATCGTCAGCATGTTACCCCTCCTTCGGCTCGCCATCGCTGCAAAAACCGTCCGCCCATACTCCATCAGAACGGTTCATACACCATAAGATGCCTTCGGCATATCCACTTTCCAGTCTGTCTTTCCGATTCAGCTCCCGATGGTTTCGGCAGTCCTTGCACCGAGTAACGACCACAGCATCGACGGTGGGAGCAGCGGCCACGATGGGCAAAGCAATTTCGTCCCTATCTGCGTTGTCGTACCACGGCTCGTCATCAAGCTTTTCCCATAGCACGTCACCATCAATCAGCCGCATCGCTGTCACCTCCGTCCATCTTGGCCCCGCAATCCTCGCAGTATTTTTTGGTAGGCTTGTCCCAACTGCCCTCAGTGGTGATGACAAAGCCACACGCAGAGCAACACCACTCGTCCCCACCGAGATGCGCCCAGCGGGTGTGCACTACCGGGGCCACGTCAGCGCTCGGAATATTTTCTAAAGCATCAATAATCTCATCCCAAGCGTCATACTTCTCCCTGTCTGAGCCATAAACATAACTTCTGCCATATCGTCCGGCAGGGCATAGTTCTTTTTGCTTTTCTTCAATTATCGCAATCGCCGCTTCCCGCTTGATGTATTCATCCATTTTCCGCCCTCCTGTTCCATGCCTCGGCGGCTTGTTCTTCCGTGTCGTAAATATACACGCCGCCCAAAATCCCGCCATCGCACTCATAGCATGCAATCGGGCATTCCGGGTTTTCCTCGTGAGCGTGGTGAAGCATAAAGCCAAGCCCACTATAGGGGCGTTCTCTATATGCCTCATTATGCAAATTCCCTTCGTCATCACACAGAACAAAGCTAACTTTACCGCCGCAGAAGGGGCAGGGTTTTAATTCAAACATCCTCCATCACCTCCACATAGCACCAGCTCTGCGGCGGACGTTCAAGCGTCCTCCCGCACTCAACAAGATTGATGCTCCCGTCAGGGTTGTAGTCATATTTTTGATATGAGCAAGCAACCCTGCGCGATGGACACGATTTATCATCATTTTTATATCTGCACACAGGAAAAAACTCGCTCAGTCTCTTCGGCGCATCGTAAATTTTCAGTCCGGAGATATGCCAGCCGTAAAGCGGTGTTCCGTGCCCATAATCCCATAGAGCCCCATTTTCAAGGCAAGTCTGAAATACATAATCATCGTCAATGTCATAGATGCCATACGGTTCGTTTGCCGGGGCAAGTCTATCTATGCGGTCACAGGTAAACTCGCCAATAACATGCCCCCCGAGCCTGAATGCCATGATGCCGTCCCTCTCCCACCAGCCCTGTGTTTCATAAATGTAGCATTTGAACGGCGTGTCCAGCTTCGGCTTAGTTTTTCTGACTTCAATAGTCTTCTCGCCGCTGGCGATCTTCTCACACCACTTCGGGCGGATGCTCAGCATAACAGCCTTACTCATCCTCCATCGCCTCCAATGCCTTCTCCGCCGCCTCGCGGGTGAGGAATACGGTCTTGCCAACGTCTGCGCCATCATTACGCAGGCGATACGCGCAGAACCCGTCCGGCTTGCGATTGCACGTTGACATACACAAGTTGTCCTCGTCCGTGCATACCGTTCTGATGTCCGGCACTTCAAGCGCCATTTCTCGTGGCACATTGTCTCGTCCGATTACCCATAGTTTTTCGCCCACCTTGCACGGCAGCACCACCAACCGCCTGTCCTTGTCGGCCTCGGCCAGTTCGCGCAAGCGAGTATAACTGCAAAGGCTGTCCAAATCAGCGAGACGCATGAGCTTCAACGCGATCTCGTCCGCCTTGTCTTTCGGCAGGACTTCCTCCGGCGCACACCCTCTGTCCTCGTAGGCTTTCAGCCGCTCCCACACTTTACGCTGGGAGCACGCGCCGTTATACGGGCACGGCAGCTCCCAGCATTGCGCGATGTCGCAGAAATTGCCCTCAAATGTCAGCCGTTCCATCACTCCACCTCCTGCATCTTACTAATCACTTTTCGAATCACATCGCCGCCGTAAGCGGCTTTCGTCAACTCCAAAAACTCCGCCAGCGTCATCATGCCATGCTCGAGGTCGACACCGTGGTCACGGGCAAACTGCTTTCTGCCCATGTCACACGAGCCGGTCAAGCGATGATGCCAGTCGTAAAAGTGCTGCGTCGGATACGTTTTTTCGCGGTCTGTCTCGCGCAGGAACGCATCTATACGTTCATCTTCCGGCATATCCTCGAAAAGTTTGTCTCGCAGCGCTTCCATTGCTTCTCGCAGCGTTTCGCCGTGCGCAAAAACATTTTCCTGCTTGACGATGTAGCACGGCGTGAGCGTCAAATCGCCGTTCAAGATTGCCCCGTGCGCAGTGTTGCCGCGCACAGAACGAATCAGCGTATTTACACCGTCAATTCGATAAACCGGGGCCCCATTGAAACTTTTAATGCCGGAGCCGTAGCCGGAGCCGTCGCCGTCGCCGGAACCGGAGCCGGAGCCGGAGCCGTCGCCGAATCCGTAGCCGTAGCCGGAGCCGTAGCCGGAGCCGTAGCCGTAGCCGGAGCCGTCGCCGGAGCCGGAGCCGTAGCCGGAGCCGTAGCCGTAGCCGAATCCGTAGCCGGAGCCGGAGCCGTAGCCGGAGCCGGAGCCGTCGCCGGAGCCGGAGCCGGAGTCCACTGACAGGAATACCTTGACCTTATCATCAAGCGTCATCTCTTCCACTCCTTTACACCTCGAAGAGATTCGGATGCTTCATCTGTGCAAGGGATAATCTGGATTGCCCCAAGTACGGTCATTTCCGGAATCGTCACGGTAAAATGGCAGTCGCCCGGGGCTTTTGTGCCGTCCTGTGCGAGCTGTTCCACAGCACACGCGCCGTCCCAGCTCCACAGCTTGCGCACATCGGTCATGGTAACCTCCGAACCGTTGCGTTCCTTGATCTTGCCAAAGAAAACGCCTGCGCGGTCGCAGCGAACGATATAGTCCTGATTGTTGTTCATGATAAAAATTCCTCCTGATTTTTGTTAAAATTTAAAGCTCTCTCTGAGCTTCTTTCCATTGATATCCGCCTCCGCCGTAAAGTAGCGGTGTGCCTCGTTAATGTAGACGACGCGCCCGTGCGCAGTCGTCTCTTTCGTGGTCACGCTCATAATGCCGTTGCTGCCCTCAAATGCGGCAGGCTTCCAGCTAAATGGTTCGCCGATGTACATGGTCATTCCTCCCTAATGTCTCCGCCCCATTGCTCCGCCATTGCTTTGGCGATGCCGGGGAAGGTCTTTGCGCGGGTCTTTGCATCTCTATGTGACGACAACGTATATCCAGTCTTGATCCGTCCGGTACATCCGTCACGGCCCGATGTGCTCCCGACCCATAGTCCTTTTGGCTCAACCACGTTGGTCTCGGCCAAATAAGGCAAGCCGCGCAACCAACGGCGCTGCTTGCTGTCAGATAAGTGCACGGCGGGTGCGCGATCAGCAAATCCCATTTGCCGACGTCATGCGTCTGCCCGTCCATTGTAGTCACTTGCCCGCTCTCGATGGCCTTGAGCGCATCGCCCAGGATATGCCACTCAGGGTGTCCGCCGGACGGCTCCTGAATGTCGCAGGAATATGCTTCATGCCCAAATGCCCGGAAAGCCTTGCAGACTTCCTGTGATTCCTCGCAGGCAACTAAAACCTTCATCTTCGCCCCTCGCATTCTCCGAACAGCTCCCGGAACGGCTTCCCCGTCAAATCTTCCAGCGCCAGCAGCAGTCGCACCGTTGTATCGCGGTCGCCGCGCGCCCACGCCGACACCGTAAACTGCGACGTGCCGAGGGATTGCGCCAGTTCGGTCTGATTGTAGTTCGTCTTTTCCAACGCTTCTTTCAGCACCGGATAGACGCAGAACTCAAACGGCGTTTTTGGCCTAACAATCTTACTCATGCGTGAACCTCCCCGAAAGCCTCTTCAAATGTCAGCCCCGTCACCGCAAGAATCGCCTTGATAACGCCGATGCTGAATTCGTTCTTCCCCGTTGTCCATCGCCACGCGCAGAGCGGGGAAACGCCGAGCTTCTTGCTCAACTCCGTCGGCGTAATACCGGATGCCTGCAACGCTTCCCTGAGCCGCGGGTATACGACCGTCTTAAACGGCACGTGGTTCGTGTTCTCACTCATTTTCCTGCACCTCTCCGAGCAGCGTCCCGACGGTCACGCCCAGCGCTTCGGCAATGTACTGATACGTCAGCAGGAAACTCATGCACTTGCCGGTCTCAAGGTTTCGGATGCTGTTGCGCGATACTCCCGACTTTTCCGCCAGCTTCTTCACGCCAAGCCCTCGCATGATTCTCCATTTGCGGATGTTTGCGCCGACTTCCTCCGGCGAAAGCATCCCATCCTTTGACGGCGGAGATTCCGACAAAATATCGCTTACGGAAATATTCAGCGCTTCGCTGATCTTGTAAAGCGTCGGCAACTTCGGGTAGTGCTCACCCTTTTCCAGTTTCCCGATATGCCCCTGCCCGCATTCCACCATTTCGCCAAGGCGAAACTGGCTGATGCGGCGCACTTCGCGAATATTCTTGAGCCGTTCGCCCAACTCTTTTTCTGTCAACATCTTTTCGCTCCCTCATTTCAGTCGTTGATAGCGCCGCGTCTTAAAATGCCGCGCGCTCAAGGAATCGTCTTTCTCCTGTGCTTCCCGCTGCTCTTTCTTCCGGGCAGCTCGGTGCTTTGCGATATCTGCCGCGTAGTATGGGCAATGGTCTTGGCAGCCGGGATAGCGCACGGGCGGCTTGCAGAAGTGGCAATGCTCAAAACTCATCTCACACCTCTCGGATCGTGATGCCGTACTTGTCCTGCATCAGTTTCTTTTTCAGCAAGTAGTCTTTCGTTTTCGCGCCCTTCGCGTCCTCGACCTCTCGCAGCCAATACACCGTGCCGTTGCAGTCCGGCTCAGTCGTCCGCTCGTAGGTAAAGTCCGCGCGGTAGACCATCGGCTTGATTCTCTCGCCCTCGATGGTCGTGTAGCCCTCCACGAGGGTAAAATTCACTTGCAGCCGCAAATCGCGAATCTTGCCCATCGCGCGCAGCACTTGCAGCTCGGTGAATCGCGCCGCCTCGCGCTCGGAATCAAACTTGATACCATCGCGCACGACCTTGCGGTTCCCGTACTTGCTTTTCTTCGGCTTTTGCGTGCCTGCCATCTTGTCAAGCACCTGCTTCTGCGCTTTAGGGCCCAGCCGTGCAAGGTCAGCTGATGTCAGCGCCATCGTCGGTCTCCCTGATTCGCACCGGCAAGACCATTTTGACGTCCTCGCGGTTGGTCTTGATCGTAATGGGGCCAATCGGCCCGCGGAATTCCAGAATAGCAGGTTGCTTGAAGGCGCCGCCGACGCTGGCCTTTGCCGCCTGCAACGCCGAGAGAAGATACTCGGCATTCACGCCGATACGGAATGTCGGCGAATCGGGCAGGACTTTTTCCCAATCCAGAAACACCCCGGTCGGCTGAACGAAGCCGAAGATGCAACCGAGACATTCGATCTCAACCACGCTCTCCGTCTCGTCCCGTTTTTTCAGCTCCAAGCGCATGGAATTACCGCGTGGCAGGTGGATACTCGGCTTGATGTAGCAATCGAAATCCTCTTCGACCTCGTAACAGGTCGCGTGCTCCACAAAAAGCCGGAAACCGTCTGTGGCAATAGCCGTAACCGCATTGTTCTCCTTGCGGAATTCCAGCCGGATATTCTTGTACATCGGCTTTCCTAAGCTCGCTGATACCGCGCCCTTTACGGCGGCGATGATCTTGTTGAACACGTTGGTGTCCATGATAGCCAGTCTCATTTCTCTGCCTCCTTTGCGCCATTGCAATCGCACGGATCGTCCCGCAGGCCGACCGCAATATGCATCACGTTCTTCTCATCGACGCGCTGGTGAATCTCGTATTCCCCAAGCAGCGGGTTCACCTTCGGCCTTTCGAGGTGGAGCACCTTCATGCGTGGGATTTCTTCTCCCGTGTCGGGGTCCTTCACTGCCTCGCCGTAGGCAAGCGCGATCTGGATAATCCAAGCGTCGAACGCCATGCGCAGCTGGTTCAGTTCTTTCAAATCCTCGCGCAGCTTCGCATTCGCTTCCATCAGCTCGCCGACTTTTTTCTGATATCTGCCGAGCTCGTGCTCAAGCTGTTTTACCTTGTCTCTGTTTCTTTCGCTCATCGGTTCTCCGTCCTTTCGTAGTGCAGCGTCAGCGCCCGGGCGATCGGGCAGCGCCTCCATTCTTCGTTGGCGCAGTAGCGCCGCGTGTATTCGTCCAGCTCTTCTTTTGGCAGTTTTACTTGTGCGCCCTCGCAGTTGAGATAGTCGCGGAGTCCCGCGAGTAAAACGGGCACTGGAAAATGCCCCCCGCGATACCCGCTCACGGCGCACCGCCTGACATTTCGGCAGCAGCCGCTTCCCACGTCAGCCCGTGTTCCCTCGCATAGCGGGAAACGCTCGGCAGGAATGATTCCTGTTCGGCGAGCCGCTCGATGTATGGGCGCATCCACGCCACCGAGACGCGCGGGGAAGAGGCGCCCCTGATCTTCGTCAGCACTTGGCCGACCTTCGGCGGGAATCCCCTCGTATCCTCGGCAATCAGCGCATTCACTGCGTTCATCGCCTCGGCAGGATCTTCATTTCCCAGCATGTCCAACCAGAGGGAAACCAGTTCTTCGGCTTCTGCGCGGGTCATCTTGGCATAGGCCTGCGGATAAGCCTGCTTTAATCGCCCCAAAAGGCTAATTACGTCAGCTCTTTCCACGGTTCTTTTCCTCCTCCAGCATCTCGGCGAATACATCGCCGCCCGTAAAAGCCCCAGTGTTCCGATGTCCCCCAGCGCTCTCGGGCAGCTCATCGTCCCACCGGCCTTGATTCAGCCATGTGGCGGGGTGCGGAATAAACTGCCCGTTGTTCTGCGTCCATTGGTCGCTGCACTTCTGCCGCTCCACCGCGGTCACAAGTGTTTCGAGTGGGACTTTGACCCGCTCGAAAGCTCTCTTAGCAGACTGTTTCCCGATTTTTCGCGGGTAAACTGACCAGAAACGCTCGAATGCGCCCCCCGCAGAGGGGGATTTAGGGGGTATATGTCCTTGACCTTGTCCTTGTCCTTGACCTTGTCCTTGTCCTTGACCTTGTCCTTGACCTTGTCCTTGGCTTTTTTTGGTTTCCAAAAAACCGCTTTGGTTTTTTTGGTTTCCTTTGGTTTCCAAAAAGCCTACAGCTTTCGAAGGTCTGCCCCCCTTTTTCCCGTTCTCTCGGCAGGCATTGGCGGCGGCTTCCTGCGCCTTTATGGACTCGTCAATATCACGCTGAATTGCGGGCCAAATAAACCTTTCAAGGCCTTCAAACTGCGGCTGTTCTCCGTTTTTCCGGTAAGCAAGCATTGCCAGAACGATCGCGCCAATCGATGCGTCGTCGTATTCACGGAAATAGTCCTCGTAACTCAGCCAGAGCTTGACATATTCTTTGCTCTTCGCCATGCCGTCACCGCCTTAAAACGGCAGCTCGCCGTCGTCCTCGCTGACCTCCAAAAAGCCGCCTGCGGCGCTCTCTGCGACGTATTGCGGTGCGGCAGTATCATTACCCTCCGAGCGCCTGTTGTCTGCGAAATACACGTTGTCAGCCTGCACCTCGTAGCTCCTGCGCTTGTTGCCGTTCTTGTCCGTCCAGTCGCGCATCTGTAAGCGCCCCTCGACGGCGATCAACCGCCCGCGTCCGGCGTAGTTGCAGAGCACTTCTGCCGTGCCGCGCCACGCCACAACGTCGATCCAGTCCGTGCCGCCCTCCTTGCCGTTGCGGTCAACGGCAAGAGGGAACGACACAACGGATACCCCGCTGTTCGTCTTTTTCAGCTCCAAGTCACGCCCGATGCGTCCCATCAGGCACACGCGATTCATGCTCACTGTGCGTCACCGTCGCTTTCGATGACCTCGCCGGTCGTCTCGTCCACGGTGAAGTTCTCCGCCTCGATGACCGTGTCATCGCTCACGGAATACATGTCCTCGCTGATCTTCGTTTTGATGGTCTCGTCCTGCGCCACCGCGCGGACAAAGTCACTCTTGAGCGGCGCATACTTGAGCACGCGCTTGAGCACAGTCTTCTTCGCCATCTCCTCGAAGTTCGTCTGCCACGGGCCATTGCTGTAGGCCTTGGAAAAGCGCTTTGCGTGGTTGCGAACGTCCTCGACGCTCATCACGTCGTAGCCGAATCCTCCGTCTTTCGTGCGGAACATTGCGTAGATGAATTTCGGCTCGCCGCGCTCGCCGCTGGCGGGCTTGTGGTTGAGTTTCGGCTCAAGGCCGAAGGAATATTCAAACTCGTCGTTCTCGTAAACGACCTGCGCCTGAATGATGCTGACCTCACCGCTGCGGTACGCGAGGTCAATAAGCCCCTTGTATCCCAGTTGGAATTGGCATTCCAGCTGACCGTGGTTGCGGTACGGAATCAGGTATGCTTGACCGAGCGGCGTGTTCGGCTCCATGCCGAGCTGTGCCGCCGTCATCATCGCGCCGAGGAAACTCTGCGGCGTCGTCTGCGCGAGCTGCTTGTTTGCGCTCAGAGCGGAAAGCGTGATGCGCGTGAAGCGCTCCGGCGTGATGACGCTCGGCAGTGCCTTTGCGATCTCACCCTCCATCTGCTTGATGTACTGCTGCATCGTGGGATTGCATTTCTTTACGGCCTGCGCACCCTGCGCGTTCTGAATCAATCCTTCCTTCATCTTTCTTTATCCTCCTTCACCGCAAACTTGCGGAAATTTGTCGTTTTGTAGTATCTGCTCAAGTCCATGTCTGGGTGATCCTTGGCAAACGCTTTTGCATCAAACGTCGCGCGGCTCTGCGCCTTCCAGTCGACCGTAAAGCGCCCGCAGTAGCCGCGCTCATTGTCACCAAGGTCGTTCATAAGCTGCTGCTTGATGGCGTCCGCGCCCTTCTCGATAGACTGCTTGCGGCTCATCAAGTACTGGTACTGCTCGACAAGCCTCTCGCGCCCGAACAGCTCGACCTCGCCGCCGCCGCCTTCGTAAAGGCGCGTGATGGTCTCCGTCGTGCTCTCCATACCGTCCATCGGCGGCGGGCTGTCTGCCTCTACATAATCGTGCCAGAAGTCCGCTGCACAGCGTTTCAATGCTGCAATCTCGTCGGGGCTGACATATACGCTGCTCTCGCACCATCCGGGAACATAGTCATCGGGGACGGTCGTGATCTGGTAGCAGTAAAAGCCCTTGCCCAGCACCAGCGCCGCCAAGAACCAGCGTTCCCATCCCGTCACGGCGAGATATGTCACGCACTGCGCGTAATAGCTCTCGGGGAATTCGCCAACTGCATAGCGCTTCATGTTCAGCGCATTCGCGGTCTTGCATTCAAGGCCCGCGTGCCAACCAGCCGGTAACACCATACGGTCAATGTTCGCATGTAGGCACGGAGCCTCATCGTTACGCAGGATGTAGTTCACCTTGCGGACACGCAACCCTGTTTTTATCTCGAATCGAGTTGCGACGTAGCCCTCGAGGTCTCTCCCGATTCGCATTGCCTCGTTTTCCGGCTCTTCGCCGATCCTTCCAGTCTTTTCCGCCCATACCGTGTATGGCGAACGGTATTTGTTCAGCCCCAGCACCGCGCCCATGTCGCTTCCGCCGAGGCTTTTCTTCCGCTCGCCGAGCCATTCTTCACGGCTCATCCCGAGCGTCGATATCTTCTGCATCTTCATCTTTTTGCTCCTTCAAAAATTCGCTCCCGCAGTACGGGCAGCTCTCCTCAATGTGCAGCCACACGCCGCGCTCTCCGTCGAGGTTTTCTCGCGCTTGGTAAATGTCCGGGTGCTCAAAATCAGCACCGCACGATTCGCAGTGCATCATTGTTTCGCCTCAACGGCCTTGCGGCTCTCCGCGTCAAGATATTCTCGTAGTGCCTTAACGTGAACAAGAAAGCGGTTCCCGGAATAGACCCCTGAACAAACACCTCTTGCAACGAGAGAACGGATCAGATGCTCAGGGATGTCAAGAAGCTCCGCCGTTTGCCGTATAGTTTTGAACATATAATTTCACTCCTGTTCCAAATACGCCATCGCGCTCTGCACGCCGAAGACGCGCGCCGCCTGATGGTCGTCAAAAAACACGTCGATGTGGTTGCCGTTCACGCCGCCGCCGCAGTCCTCGGCAATATAGCTGTGCTGCGTGCCGTCCGGCCAGATCAGCAGGACGCGCGTACCGTAAGGGATCACCTTCGGGTCGACCGCGATCGTGCGTCCCTCGGTCGCCAGCGTGCCGGTCGCGGTGTAGCCGCTCGCCCACTTGCCGCAGCAGCAGCGCCCGGGGCAGTAGGCCGTCAGCGTAAACTCGCCGAGAAACACGTCATTGCACACCGCACTCTCCGTCGCGGGAATATCCCATGCGGGGTCGTAGACCTCGATAACTTCCGAGGATCCCTCGGGGCTTGCTTCGACCGCCTGCGCGCTGGTGGCGAGGATTGAGATCGCGATCAAGAGGATTGTCGCCCCCAGACACGCCGCCGCAAACAGTGCCGATTCATCGGCCTTTCGCTGCTCTCTCGTGCGCTTGTCGTGCCGTCTCACCGCCTGCACCCCCTGTCGAGATACGGCAGCAGATCGTACAGCACCTTGCACACCGCGCACGCGCCGACCACGGCGAGCCCAGTTGTGAAGTCGCAGCCGTTCAGCGCAATCACCGCAGCGGCGATGCCGCCGAAAAACAACGTATCAGCCATGCTTTGCCACCTTCTTGTCGTTCGGTACCAGACCGACGAACTCAAGGCCGCGACCGCGCGCGTAGATCTCGCCCATGATCGTCCCCAGCTTTACGGGGTCAGGGGGTGTGACCCAGATAATCTTGTACTCTGGCTTTTTTCTCATTGCCTTTTCCTTTCTCGCGTGCTACAATAAGCACGGACACAATATCTTGTGGTGAGATTTGTTCCACCCGCCCCGCCCGATGCTGCAACATTGGGTGGGGCATTTTTTATTTGATGCCGACAACGTGGTATCTGCCGTATCCACTGGAACGCCCAGAACCGATGCCAAGTCCAAAGCCGGCCATATTGATGATGTTCACGATCTGGTCGAGAGAGTAAACATTCTCGGTGTATGTGATTGGAATTTCCGCACTCCATCCGGAAAAGCGGTTGATGTAAACAAGGACGGGTGCGCCGCGCTTCGGGGACATAAGCTTCTGGTCAACGTTGTGTTCCGCAAACTTGATTGGAATAAGTGCGTTTGTCACATTCATGGCGTTGTCAAACTTCGTCGAATAAGTGTCAATCTCGTTTCGAACAACTGCCTGACAAAATGACTTTTTCAGCCCGAAGCCCGTAATGCACGGAGCGTTGTTTGTCAGCATATCATGCAAAACCTCTGCGTTCATGTCGCGGTAAGTGTCCTCGACCGGATAGCCATTCAGCCAGTGCATGGCGGTAATAATGTCCTCCCAGTTGTTGGGGATTTCTTTCGTGGTCTTTTTGTTCTCGCGGGCGCGGATCAATTCTCGAATGGTGCGGGCGTTCATCTTGTTTAAAACAAGGTCGCCGTCGCCCTCGATGCAAATGGTCGCCGATTCGATTTTCACCGGCTGAATTTCAATGATGCGTTCCTTTTTCATGGTATATTCCTCCTTCGTTTTGTTCGTGCGCTTGCTGTGACTTATGGTGGAGGTAGCAGTATTCACAAAGTCATGTTGTGTTTTGTTTTTTTCTAAAGTGAGTTGTTTTATAATTTGCAGTTTTTTTATATAGTAGGCCATAAGCCACAGCAAGCGCACGATGTTGATTTGCGGTATACTTTAGTGTGTAGTGGTGTTTTATCCTAATGAGCGGTGTTTTGTCTGCGGTAAGCAGAAACAGAAGCGTGTAGTGTGTTATGTATCTCAATATAGGAATCTGTTCTGTCTTGTTCTGTAATAATCAATGGTGCAATGTTCTTTAGTGTTTTGTTAGGGGCTACGCGCCCCTGTTTCCGCTTACCGCCGCGTGTTTATCCTGCAACCTTGTCGATGGCGTCAAATACGCCGTCAAGCTCCACCAATGTCTTGTACTTCGCCCGAAAACTGTTCAGCTCCGCAAGAGCGCGGTCAAGCAGTTTCCGATACTCGTCCTTGTCCTGCATGATAAGGACAGTCGGCTTGTATCCGCTGTCTGCGTCCGTCTTGAAGAACACGCGCACCTCGGGGCGTGGCGTTTCGCTTTTCTCCTTGATGACAAGATTGCAGACGATGTGCCGCGCCTGCTGCAAACGCCACTTCTCGGCGGCTTCTGCATCATCCCAGTCAAAGCACTTATGCAGTTCGGTCTTTTCGTCCCGCGCCTTGTCCAGAATTTGAGCGGTCGTCGCCGATTTGCCGATGGCTAAAATCTCATCTGCGACCTTTTGCGCATCGGCGGAAATTCGGCAGCCGCTTTTCCATGCTGCAAAAATCATGCGCCCTCCTTGTCCGGCTTTAACAGCTCGTCCACCGTGCAACCGTACAGCGCTGCGATTTCCGGCAATCTGCTTGCCCTCGGGGCCTGCTGGCCAGTTTCCCAGTAATACACGGCCACGTCTGAGATTTTCAGCGCGTCCGCTACCTGCTGGACGCTGAATCCAGCTTTATGACGAGCGCTTCGAAAACTCATCTTTTCACCTCCAAATACTAAGTTTTACTTGACAACTTAGCGAACCGTGATATTATAAGAAGTGCCAACAAACTAATAATTTCGACAGTCCGCTAAGTATCAAAGGGGGCTTGCTTTTTATTGCCCTATGCTTACATTATACTAAGCTCAGCTTAATATGTCAAGTTGAACTTTGCATTTTGTGCGACTTCGGCGGTTTGTACAAAGGGAGGCTTAATATTTTGGACGGTCCTACGCTTGTTGATATCGTCGAACGCGAGCTCGTTACTCGACATATAAAAAAGGCAGAATTTTATGCCGCAACAAAAATATCAAGCGCAACATTTTCACAGTGGAGAAATAACATCTATTTCCCCTCTGCTGCTAATATCAAAACTATTGAAGAATATTTTGGGATTTCAATTTCTTATTCTGTAGCCGATAAAACCGCAAAAAAAGAGCGCCCCACCGATGGTGAAGCGCTCATTTCTGAATTGCCCGAAGATATTCAAAAGCTTATTCGGATTTGCGAATCAAATCCTGACCTTGCTGCTGCTCTACTATCTGTTGCGCAGCAGATCGAAAAAGGTCAAGTTGCTGGGGAGTAAATCTCGAAATTGTAATAATCAATTCCTCTACCGTTGTCATCCTCTCTGCCCTCCGTTCGCTCTCATATAATAAAACAAATGTTCTATTGCGGATTAGTATAGCACTAATTTTTAATTGATTCAATATAATTTGAGATATAAAATTAGGGGGATTTGATATGCCCGTTACCGTATATTTTGAGCACGGCCGCGTTGTGGAGATGTTTCCAGAGCCAAATCAATCGTATTACGAAGTGCGCGATACTATCAATGCAACAACTGATATAGTGTCTGATGGAATAAAATACGACTTGACCGATAAGCAATCGATTTATTCTATCGCCATTCCTGACTATACAAAATTCCGCGATGTACCGCGTTTCAAAGAGTTAGGCCCTACAGGGTATCTTGAATATGTGCTGAGAATGCACGCGGGGCTTTTGTGGAATGGCGGAGATTACCAGTTATCAATGGCCTGCCTTGAAAAATCCTGCCAGCTAATGACGTATTCTACGCTTGGCTGGGAACGGAAAGATTTTTATAGGGTCGTCAATTATTATATCGAGCTGGGTCGATTCAAAAAGGCGAAAGAGTGGAAAGACTGGATAGATGCACACACGGAATCGCCGGAAGACTATGCAAAAGACGCATTTGCAAGAACGCTTGAATCGTGTAGAAAACTTGGAACTGATTTAATAGAGGTTGGCGATTCAAGCGCGTGCTGTGAAATTTGCGCGAAGTACCGGAGACGGATATATAGCTTATCTGGCAAAAGTTGGAAATTTCCAAAGTTCCCAGATGATTTTCATTTTCAGTGCGGGCTTGGGATATTTGCTTATATTGACGGTGTTTCTGAGCCATCTTTCAAGTGCATAAGTCCATCTTTATATAGTAAACGACCGTTTCGCGATGATCGAACCGAAGAAGAAAAGGAAAATTATAGGCTTTGGTTAGAACGTGTTGAAAAGTCTTACAATCCGATCAATGAGCCAAATTTAAATCATATTATTTATTATTGGTTCAAGCCTAAATTCCCAGATGACTTCCCAAAATCTCTTTCTGGCTTTTCTCGCATGCGAAATGGTAACACAGCAAATTATCAAAAGCTGGCACAAAAGATTGAGGATGCGGGGTATACCATCCCTAAATCATTAGATGAGGTCGCAAAATGGGAAGAGCGGGAGAATTGAAAAGTTGCAAGGCGGTATAGATTAGATTGGCCCCGCCGCCCTCTGCAACAAACGGCGGGGCCTTTTTGCAGCCAGCGGGGAGCGGTCGCCGCTGCTTGTTTTGACCATACTCCGCTTTACCTTGGTAATTCAATGCCGAAACGTTGCAAAAAGACAGCGCTCGACGTGGTTCGACAAACCCTCATCTTGCGACTTTGCGGCGCAAAAATCGAAGAAATTAAGGTGGCATAAATGAACATTCAAGAAGTGTGTAAACTTCGTAAAGAAGATTTAAAGCTGACTTATCAGGATATTTCCGACGCTTCCGGCGTACCGCTGTCCACCGTGCAGAACTTTTTCTCGAAATTTTCAAAGGCTCCGTCGATCTACACTGTCGCGCCGATCTGCAAGGCAATGGGGATATCTCTCGATGAAGCGTTCGGGATTTCCGAACACTTGACGCCGACAGAGGAAACCTTGCAAGCGCGGAATGATGAGCTGGAACGCCATGTTGATGCAAAGGCCGATACCATCGAGATCATGCGGCGCGGCGTGCGTATCCGCAATGGCGTGATTTTATTTTTGTTTATTGCGGTGGTACTGCTGGCCGCATGGTGCGTGTATATTGATCTGCACTGCACTAACTACGGTTTTTGGAGGGGGATTTGATGATAGCGGCATTGATGAGAGTGGCTTTGATAAGAGCGGCACTGTATATCCGCGTGTCAAGCGAGGAACAGGCGCGGCACGGACTATCCATGCAAGAGCAGCGGGACGCGCTGATGAGATATGCCAAAGCGAATAAAATGACTGTGGTGGGCATATATGAGGACGCGGGCATATCCGCGCGAAAGCCGTATAAAAAGCGGCCTGCGCTCATGCGGCTGCTGGACGATTGCAAAGCGGGGAAGATAGACATGATTCTGTTTATCAAGCTCGACCGATGGTTCCGCAACGTCGCGGGGTACTACGATGTGCAGACGCAGCTTGATAAGTGTGGGGTGACATGGCAAGCGACGGAAGAGGACTACGAGACGCGCACCGCGTCCGGGCGGTTAAAGGTAAACATTATGCTTTCCGTCGCGCAGGACGAGGCCGACCGCACAAGCGAGCGAATCAAATTTATCAACGACGGCAAGCGTGCAAAAGGCCAACCGGCAGGGTCTAAAGCGCCTTTAGGGTATATTGTTAAGGACAGACAATACCAGATTGATAACGATACGGCAGATGCCGCGCGAGATATGTTTGCGGCGTACATCAGACTGCAAAGCGTGCTTGGCGTAAAGAAATATATGCTCGAGACGTGGGGGATTGACAGGGCATATAACAAGTATGTCAACTACTTTCACAACCGGCTTTACATCGGCGAGGTGTACGGCATCGAGAACGCTTGCCCCGCGCTGGTGAGCAAGCAGGATTTTGACATTGTAAATGATATTCTCCGCCAGCGGTCGCAGCGCTGCGCAGGAGTTGAGACAGATCGCGTTTATCTATTCTCCGGCTTGTTGCATTGTAAAGAGTGCGGGAAAACAATGCAGTCGGAAACTATAAAGCAGACATATACATACTACCGTTGCCGGACGCAAATGCTTGACAACTCCGCGTGCCAGCACAAAAAGCGGATCCGCGAAGATGCACTGGAAGACTATTTATTGCATGAGCTTGAAGGAATTGCAGCGCGAAACAATCGCTATTACAAAAAGGCAGAAAAAAAGCCCACGCAAAGCACGGACGCGATACGAAAGAAAATGGATAAGCTGAAAACGCTTTATCTTAACGACTTGATTGAGCTGGACGAATACAAGAAAGAGTATACTGCTTTGAAGAAATCCCTTGAAACCGTAGAGGAAAAGCCGAAAACAGACCTTGATGCTTTAAGAAACGGGCTGGGCGAATATGATACATACTCGCGGGAAGAAAAAAAGGAATTCTGGACGCGCTTCATTCGGAGAATTGATGCAGATAACGACGGCGCGTTTTTTGTAACGCCCCGTTAGGCATATTTGACCTTCGCGTTCCGAAAGGTAAATTATGCCCAAAAGATACCCCCGCCTTACGACGGGGGCGTTCTTATTTTTCGAGCTTCCGCATGACGCTATTATAGACGCGCTCGTTCACGATTTTCAAGCTGTCCATCAACTCGTCCATGATTCCCCATGCCTTGTCTGGCGGAACATCTGCCACTGCGCGCAGAAAATCGCTGTCGCCGTATGTTTCGACGCTAACTGGCGCGGGCGATGCAGAGTATGCCATTGGCAAAGCCCTCTCTCTGCTGCCGCTTTGCTGGTCGCGGATAGCATACAGCACGGCAAGGCGCTCATAGTTTGTCCAGCTCGATTCTTCCGTTTCAAGGCGGGCTATCCAGCGATTAACCTCATTCTCGTCGACCATAGGGGAGCACCCCCTTTAACCCTCAATTGTGTCCATACAACGCTGGATGGCTCTGCGGATGCTTTCGTCGTCGGCGTTGTCCAGCATTTCCTGCAACTGGCGTTTCATGCTGTCGATGCCGCCGTCACGGGAATAGTGGCCGCGCACATAATGCGTGCCGCGTCTCGCATTGGACATATCACGGTCATAAGCGCCGCGCATACCCGACTGCCAGTCTCCGTCGCGGGAATAGCGGCGAGAATAGTCTTCATCTCGGGAATAGCCGTCGTCTTCCATCATCTCGATCTTATCGATGTTCTTGATGGTGGCCGTCAGTTTGTGCGCAATTTCGAGATCGCCCGCGCCAAGCTCGCCCTTACGCGCCAGCTCGTCGAGTTCGTCGCACAGCATATTGCGCAGATCATACATTGCTTTCTTGCTCATGTCCATTCTCCTTTCACGCAATTCTCTCAACCGTCAGGTTCGAGTTGGCGAAGTTGACGGCCTGAGTGCTGGTGTTTTCCATTGCGACCGTCAGGCAGCAGCCTTTCGGGACGCAGACCTGTGCGGAAACATAAATGTTAAAGTAGTTTTCTACCGCCGCAGGCGTGACGGTAGCTGTTGCGCTGGTCAGCGGCTCTCCGTTGATGGCAAGCGACGCCGTGATGGCCTCAACCGTGCCTCCGGTGGGAATGGCGATGTTTCCGCCATAGGAGACCCGAAACAGAGCGCGGTTTTGATTGGTGAGGCCGCGCAGCGTGACAATGCCTGCGCCCTGGCGATGCACGATACAGGGCTTGCTATTGACCGCCGTTTCGGTCAGTGGGACGTTCTGACCGGCAGGGACCAAAGCAATGCTAGAATTACTAAACTCAGCCATACTGGTATCACTCCTTCCTCTGATTTGCCCCAAAAGGGGCAAACGCACCATTTGCGATCATTTCCGCGTAGCTGGGCGCAAATAATTCGTCCGCTTTACGCAAAAGATCGGCATAATTGCTAAGCTCGTACATGCTCATTTCACTCTTGTCCAGAGTTGCAATGTGATCAACAAATTCCTTCTTAAGTTCGTCAACCGTTTTCACAAAATCATTCCTTCCTAAAGGGGTCGAAATCGACCCGTTTAAAATACAGCGGCAGGGCTATTGCCCCGCCGCGTTGTTATTAGTATCGGCACGGGGCCGAACATTTTGTTGACGTCAACGAAACATCGCCAACAAAAAGCTATGCTATGCAGTTGTCAGCAGCCGCAAGCCGCATACTGGTTGCAGCAATAGGGGTTCTGCACCGTATAGGCCGGAATGGGAGAGGGACGCAGCTGCGAGACCAGATAACTGTTCTGCGCCGCCTGACTTGCCGCCAGCTTCAAGCCCTGGTTCTCGGCCTGAAGGTCAGAGAGCTTGCTCTGCGTCAGGAAGTCCAAGATCGCTCTCGAATTCTGGTTGTTCGCGTCGATGATGTCGCGCGTGGCGTTCTGCACGGTGTTGCGCGTGTCGCACGCCTGCGTCGCCATGTCGTAGCGCACCTGGGCGATAGCTGCACGGTTTTCGCAGCAACAATCAGCGGCCTGCATCTGCATGGCGTTGAGCTGCTGCATCAGCGCCGCCTGCTGGTTGCTGCGGGAAAGCTCGGCCTGTGCAAAGCCGTTCGCCATCGCCATGTTGGTGCCGTTGACAAGCTGCGCCTGCTGGTAAAATCCGTCGCAAAGGCCCTGATTTACACTCTCGATCTTGCGCTCGACATTGGCAAAATCAGAGGTCAGCACATAGCCGTCGACCACGCCGCCGGAATTGCCAGCGTTGTTGCCCCAGCCGTTGCCGCCCCAGCCGCAGAAAACAAACAGGAAAAGAATGATGATCCACCACGCGCCATCGCCGCCGAAGCCGCCAAAGCCGCTGTTCATCATGCCGGTTGGCGCAACAGGCATAGTGGCCTGAACGCCGCCGTCAGAAAGAGACATAGTATCACTCCTTTGAAAAATTTTTATTCATCAAATCGTGGCCACGATGTTGATTTGTGTTGAAAAATGTTGATGATTACTGCATCAAACTCTGAAACTGCTTTGCCATCTGCTGCAGCTGATTGAGCTGTTGCTGGTTCAACCTGCCGCTCTGCAAGAGCTTTTCGACCTCCGCTTTGGGGTCGCCCTTGAAATTCGCCTTGAACTGGTTGAATTGCTGAACCATCTGGACAAAGTTCCCCACAGGCCCCTGCCCGCCGCCCAGCGCGGCCATAAACGGGTTAGTCATCGTCCTCGTCCTCCTCGACCTTGCGTTTCTTCTTACCCTTTATTTCGCCCACAAGCGCCGCCAGCGCGTCAAACTCCTTGCGGGTGACAAATTCCACACCCTTTTCCTGCGGCGCTGTACGGGGCGTTTCTGCGCGCTCTACAAGGTCGTAAATCTTGAGCGTCGGCTTGCCGCTTGCATCCGCCTGCTTGAGATACACAGTCGGCGCGGTAGAATCCCACAGCGCCACAGCAGAGTTGGGCGCGATGAGATAGCCCCTCGCCTCCTGTTCGCCGCTTACCCACTGCACGCCGCCCTGTGCGATGGGGTTCTGTTGCACTGGCTGCGGCATAGGCTGCTGCATGGGCTGCATCTGTGGCTGCTGCATCTGCCGCATCTGCATGAGGTTGTCCGGCATTGGCTGCGGATAATAGGGATTGAAATAGGGATATGCCATGTTCATTACTCCGTTTCTTTTACCCAGTAATAAAGCGGGATTTCGTTCTCGCTGTTCCAGCTGTCATAGATCGTCCCATCCTGCACGCAGACCACATGACCAGAAAGCGCGAGAATATACGTTCCGTGCGGGTGCTCATCGGCAAACTTACCGACCGTGTAGCAGTCGGGGCAGGTGTCCGGCATAATGTAGCGCCGATAGCCAAGCGACCGCAGATACGCGCCCCAGCACGCGTTTGCGTTGGGCAAATCGCCGTCCAAGTATCCCTGTATGCACAGCGACAAATAGACCTCGCCCCAGTCCTTGCCGGTCGCCTTACAGATCGCGCGCACGGTGCAGTCGGACACGTTGCGCCCGTTTGGATTAGGATTAAAATAGCTATACATGGAAAAGCTCCGCGAAATAGACGTAAGTGCGCAGCTCGTCAGGATCAGGAAACAGTGTCAAAATATCCATCGCCATTTGCTCAGTAAAGCCCAAAGCTAAAAGTCGGTCGTACATCGCGCGCACCTCCTTTTGTTGTCTCAATGATAACGAAAAAGAGACCCCGCAAAGAGCCTGAAAAAGGTCTTTGTAGGGTCTCTTCTTTATGTGTTTTTGATACCGTCCGCGATTTTGCTGTATGCCCGGCGTCGCCGCGTCTTCACGTACTCCGGTGAGACGTGCAGCGTCTCCGCGACTTCGACGCGGCTCTTCCCGCGCACATCGCATTCAATAAGGCAGTACGCCTCGTCCTGCGGCAGTTCAAACGATAAGATATACGCCACGGCTCGCTTCGGAGCCATAGAGGATAATTGCGCGCGGATTGACCTGTGCTGACTGTTCATGCCCGTGTAGGGCTTGCAGAGGCGCTTGCGCGTGGGCTTTCGCCGCCCGCTCCTTCCTGTGCCCAAATCGGACACCGTTATTTTGTCGCTCTCTGGATCATCGTCACGACTTCCTGCCGCGTGATAAGTCTTTGCGGCGCGCTGCCGTCCGTGATGCCCGCCGCTTTTGCCGCCGCCCAGTCCTTTGCCGCCCACGTGGAGACGGGCTTGGTGCCGAGCTGCGCAAGGTAAGCGTCCATCATCTTGTTAAACGTTGCCTGATCCATGTACTCCTCCATTTCCGGCGGATACTTGCCCGCCAAAATCATGCTCCCTGTGTATCGCATATGGTCGTCCCACTGGAAATGCGGCTTGTCCGGAAATTTCTTCCAGTCGCCGCCCCACGAAAAGCCGACCTGTTTGCCGATCTGCCCGCAGCGGGCAAAAAACGACGGATCATCGTACTCATGCCCCTTGACGTTTTTGCAGATGTCGAACGCCAGCCCAGCCTTGACGCCGTGAAACGTCGGGCGCGTCGCGGTCTTTGCCGCGTAGCCGTTCGCGGCAAGATAGCGCTGATACTCGTCGTCCCGTACTGTCTCGGTCACGAGCACCGGAAGCCCTGCCTCCTTGCAGAGGTCGAGGAAGATAACGCAGTTTGCGCGCACGTCCGCCCGCAGGTCGGCGATGTCCCTACTGTGATACATCGCTGCCACCCTTGCTGTCGATCACGTCCTGATTCTTCTGCGACTGCGTGCCGAAGTAGAACGCAATGATCGAACTGTAGATCAGCATAAGCTGCTCGCCCGTGATCTTGCCAACGACAAAGCCGTAGATCACCGCGCCGGTTGCGGCGATCGTCACAATGCTCTTCACGCTGCACAGGTTCGCAAATCTCTTTTTCAGCAAATCGTTATTCATAGTGTTGTATCGTCCTTTCTGAAAATCTTGATGCCTGCCACAACGACAAGCTCTGTTGTCCATGCCTTGAACCACCGTTCCGTCAGTACGTCCGGCGGCGGCACGCCAAGCGCCGTCATGGTGAGCGAGGCGACGGTGTACCACGTCAGGCTGAAAATGGCGATGGATATGTACTTGTCCCGCTTTTTCATCTTGCCCCAGTGCTCCCGCGCCGCCGTCCACGCCTTTCTCACGTCCTGACCTCCCACTCGTCGATCTCGGACTTGATTTTGTCAATAAAGCTGTTGCCGCCCAGCGCCTTATATCCCCGGTAGAGGTACAAAAAGTCCTCAAGCTCGTACTGCCGGATGAACTTGTCCTCCCGATGCCGGTAGTAAGTGTGCAGCATATCGTGCCGCAGCTCGCATTTGAGCGCGTCCGTCAGTTTGTCAAAGCCGAGGACTTTGTTGCGCAGCGGCTTGATGAGCAGCGCCAGCGCGCCGAGGATAACCGTGATCTCCGAGCACACCGACGCGACCCTTGCCAAGTCTCCCATATCCCGCTCCCTTTCTCCGTCTTATTCCCACTCTACCCACTCGCCCATCCAGACGTAGATCTTCCCGTCCTTGCGGTAGTAAGCGTTGTTGATGAGCGGCACGCCCTCGGTGTACTCAATGGGATTGTCCTTCGTGCCGGTAGGGACATCCTGCGCCACGTACTCCTTGCGCACAGCCACGTCGTTGACCGTGTAGACCTTCCAGTCGTAGCCCAGCTTGTCGCTCTGCTCCTGCGTCACGGCGATGCCGCCCGCGGCCTGCACCATTTTACCGTCCTTGATCGCGCCCTTGATGGCGTTCAGCTTCTCAGTTTGCATCGTATGCCTCCTCAATTTCCACAAGCTGCGCTCTCAGCGCCTCTACCTCCGTAGGCTTGCCCATCTTGATACTCACCGTGCCGTCGCGGTGGTCAGTGATGTCGCCCGCGATGCTGTACTCACTGTTGTCGTACTCGTTGACGACCTCTTTGGTCTCGCCCGTGGGCTTGCCCTGCTCGTCCAGCACGTCCACAGTGTCGCGCTGGACGATGCTCCACGGGGTGTTGTCGGGCAGCAGTGCCGCGACCTCTGCGTGGGTCATGGTGAGCGTGATGGTCTTGGTATCGCGTCCATCCCACGCGCGGTCGTTGTTCGCACCGCTGATCGCTGCGGGGTATTCTGTGTTGTTGACTTTGATGTAGATGCTCATATGTGCTCCTTTCTATTGCTGCACAGCGTTCGCTTGCAGCCATGTTAAGAGGTCTCCCGTAGGCGGCTCACTGAATGTGATGGTGCGGTAAGCTTCACCCAGTGTCCAAGACCGTGTTCCAGCCATGTCCATTGTGTAGATTTGATTGTACGCCGACTGATTAACATCAGTGAAATACCCCAGTTGATACTCGGATGAAACCCACTTTGCGAAGAACCCGGAAAACGTCTGGCCGTTGCTTACAAAACTTACATTAAACTGATACGAGTCATTGAAAGCCGAGGCGTATAAGCGTTCATTTATCACCCACGTCTTTCCGATTGCCTCCTCAAACGTGATGTCATACCCCGTCCCGCCGATCAGCGTCCTGCCCTTGAGGATGTTGTACACAGTGCCGTCCACCATACATTTCCCGCCCTTCACTTCGTAGGCCGTGCCGTTGATGAGGGTCTTGTGCGTAGCGGGTGGTGCTGGCGGAGTGACATTGCCGGAGCTGTCGACTTCCATGTCCTGCGGGAGAACCAAAGCGGGGCGGACGCCGAGCGGGTTGGAAGCGACGCCGTAGCTGTAATAGCCGTTCTGGAGGACGACCCACACGTTGCCGTCGTATTGGACGTTCGGGGAACGGAGCCACCAGATGTCGGCCTTGCCGTTCAGTTTCGCAATACGCTTGTTGTTGGCGGACGTGCCGGTTCCAGATTCAAAGTAGGACAGCTTCGCACCGTCTTGCGGGAAATACCAGTTGTCGCTGGTCGTCAAGCCTACTTCGAGACCCGACAGAAAAAAGATTTTTGCGGACAGGCCATTTGCACCGCTCTGGTCAGTGCCACCGGAGCCGCCGTTCTTACGGTACGGGATCTTCACCTGCTTGATAGCATCCTTGATGTTGCTGTCGAATAGATTGAAGAACGGTCCATTCAGATAGCTGAGGATGGTGCTGTTCTCCAGATTGTTATCATCCCAGCTGAGCCACTGTCTGTTCTCGTAAATGTCTTTCATCAGCAGCCACGTGCCGTTGCAGGATTCGTCATACATCGACCCGGGCTTGCCCTGATGGACGACGATAAACTCTTTTGCCGTACCGCTTACTTTTAGTTTGACGATACTGCCGACGGCTTTGGTGCCGAGTTTTGCATTTGCCATCTCAGCGCCTCCTTATTGAAAGTACCAGTTGATGGCGTAATTCTCCGTGGGCGTGGTCTCAGCGTTCACAAGCGTCTGCTTGACAATGTTGCCGGATGCGATGTAGTCGCTACCCCGCGTCGCAGCCACAATACCGCCGCTGCCGTTGCCCTTGAGGAGGGAGGTGGTGGCGGGGACGGACGGGATGACCGTCGTATCTGGGAGCGCGCCAACCTCAGAGGCCGTATAACTCGGTTTAGTCGCCGCCTTTGCCCACTCAGGCACGGTCGGATCGGTTTCTGCGTAGCTTTGCAATGCGCTATCCGCTTTGCCCAAACTCGTCTGCACGTCGCTTGCAAGGTCAGATTTGGCGACCGCGGACTTAAATGCCAGACTGCCAAGGTCGCTGAGCCATTTCGCAATTTTCCCGAATAGCACGGAGATCTTTTCGCCCGTTGCAATGTTTGCGCGGGTGCTCGCCGCAGTGAACGCTGCCGTGACATTACTGCCATCGCCGGTCTTGTCCAGCTTATTGGCGAGCGCCGAGTACACGCCACCAGACTGCACGGGGTTGGTGCTGCCCTGTGTAGGCGTTGCGTCAGTAGTTACCTTGACGTCCTTGATAGCGTTGTCAATGTATGCAAAGATGTCCTGACGCTTGTTGTTAGGGTCATACACAGCCGCCAGCATATCGCCCGTGCCAGCGCCCGCCTGACCACGGCAATAGCCCGCGTCGTAGCTCGTGCCGTCCGACAGCGTCACGATGAGGTGATAGTCACTCTGCCGGATGGTGATACCGGTAATCGTGGGAGCATCTGCGCCGGGGCTGCCCTGCGGGCCTTGGATTCCTTGCTTTCCCTGCGGACCTGTATCGCCGGTGTCGCCCTTGTCGCCGGTGTCGCCCTTGTCGCCTTTTTCGAGAACAAGGTTAAGCACCTGATTTGGGGCTTCGCCGGTAATGGTCGCGCTCGTCACCTTGCCGGACGTGACCGAGCCGATGGTCAGCACGTTTGCGGGGCCAGTCGCGCCAGTCGCGCCGATGTCACCCTTACTGCCCTGCGGGATACCGAGTTCCAGCGTACCGGTCGACTTGTTGTAAGTCGCCGTTGCCGAGCTTCCTGCGGGCAGCGTTGTCACCGTGACCGATACGACGCTCAGCGTGACAAAGTCTAACAGCGTTGCACCCTTGAGCTTTTTCGCCTCGCCGCCCTGCTGCAAAACAAAAAGGTCTTCGTTGGTGATTTGTAATGCTTGTGTGAGGTCGGTTATTGCTTTATCAGCCATCTTTTACCTCGCTTTCCTGGTCCGGCTTTTCTGCCGCTTTGACCTGAATCCTCAGCGCGGCAAGCTCGCGTTTGTCCTTTTCGTACTCCGCGACCTCGCGCTGCAAGATCGCATAAACCTGCTGCAAATTCGTCTGCACGCTGCCGACTTTGCCCGCCTGAGAGGCGGCGATCAGCACTGTTGAGAGCGTGCCAAACGCCTTATTAAGTAACTGCATTGCCTGTTCCATCTAAACACCCCTTATCCATCCTGAGTCTGTACCGACCCACAGAATGCCTTTGTAAAACTTTGATCCATCCGAGCAGTAAAGAATACCTTGCCCAAATGCACCGCCCTGAGAGAGCCACACGCGCCCTGTTGTATCTTCTACCCACACGGCGTAGAGCGTGTACCCCTGACCGGGAGAACTTGTCATTCCGCTGTATAAGACGATACTGCCGCCCGGAGAATACACCGTGCCGGAACCGTCAGAGTTGAGCGACCAGCCCGCGAATGTATAGCCCAACCGCGACGGCTGAGTGCTGGGCAAGTATATCCTTACATACCCTGTGTTGTTGGTCTCGTTGCCGTACTGCGCGCTCGGCGCGCCGCTTCCGCCGTTGGCATTGAATGTGACGTATGCGTAATACGTTTTTGCCGGTGGTGGGGCGGTGGTAAATGTGCCATTATCTCTGTAGCCGCTGGCTGCCCAGCCGCCTGTCGTGCGGTACAGCATATCCGCCGACCACGCATAGGTAACGCCGGGTTCAAGTCCCGTGATATCCAACGCCCACGTGTTATAGCCGCCGCTCGTCTGCTTAGAATCAATTGTATAGGTGTTGACTCCAAGTATCGTGACTTGCAGCCGTCTCGCGTAATCGTAATCTTCCGAGCCGCCTGTGAACTCGCCAGTTAAATATGCTTTTGTGCCGTCTCTGCTGTCCGGCGTGATCGTTACGCTTAAAGTTGCCATATTAGCTCACCAACTGCACATACAGCTGCCCCGCAGCGCCGGTTCCAGAGGGTCTGGAAGGGCCATAACTCGAACCGCCGAGACACAGTGCGCCGGAAAGCACGACGCGGCTGTCTTGCAGCGTGATCGCACCGCCCGTGCCAGCCGAAAGAAACAGATTGCCCGCCGACTGAATCTGAATACCGCCCTGACTGGTTAGGATACCGAGGCCAATGCCCGTGGCCGTGTACGCCAAATTCAGCTCTCCGACAATGCTCTCATCGAATGCGAGCAAGCCCACCGTGCCGCCGAGCAGCTTGGTGGCCATAACCGTGCCGGTCATGATTTTGCTGCCGTCAATGTATGTCGAGCCGGGATATTCCCATGCAGATACTTTTTGCACAGCGCCGTTTGCCGCTGTGATGGCAGTGCGTGCGTTACTATTTGCTGTGTTGATGCTGTTTTGCGCATTTGCGTCGAGATCCCCAAAGGTAATAGCCCCGGTTAGGTTAAGCTTGTCTGCGCTGATGGAATTTACTGCAATACTCTCCGTCTCGATGCTGCTGCCCTTGATCTTGGTAGTTCCGCTCTGGTCCGTTACCGTCAGGCCGTCCAGCGTGGTTTTGACCTCGGTGTACTTTCCGTCAATGCCCTCGACCTTGAGCATGATCTCCTCGCTGGTCTTGGTGATAGTTGAGCGTGTTTCGGCAATCTTGCGGTTAAACTCTTGCGTAATGTACCCATCAGATGGGTATTCGTCTTCCATCTCTGCTTCTCCGGGGGAAGAAATACCCGCATATCCGCGCCCATCATCAGAGATTTTAGACAGCGGCGAATAAATGCCACCAACCGTCACGCCGTCGCCCAGCTCTGCCGCTGGATCAATGTTTGCTGCGCCTGCTTCGTAGGATTGGTATTGATACCCATTCATTTTTTGCAGCAGTGCGTTTACCATTGCCTGTGTTGCGTGCGGGCAGCTCGCGGTGATTTCCATGCCCGTGTCATCGCCAGCGGTCAAACTCTTCTCATCATCGAGCAAAAGAGTCACACGGGAAATAGGCTTATACTTGCCATTGTCGACAAAGCTTGTAATGTCGCCGCCGACGTAATATTTATCAGACAAGAATCCTCACCCCTCCAAATGTAATAGCGTTGCCTGCTTCTGTAATAAGATAGTTCGTCTCAGCAGGCATAGACAACAGAGGAATAAGCAACAGTTCCCCTGCATCGGTGATAATCCAGTTCCCGCCGTGCGCCGCTGCGATAAAACATAGCTCATTGCGGATAGTGTAGTCGTTTGCAGGATAGTCGATGGTATATGAACTATTGAGCACTGTGCGGCTATCCAGCTCCACGCCCATCAACTGGCAAAAGATATTTACAGCGTCAGGCATAGTCATCGGGAAGTTAAGAGACTGGTCTGGCTCCCACACAACGTCAGCCTTTCTCATAGCGTCGTATGCTTCGAGTTCCCAATAATCCCCATCGCAGGAACGTCGGTTGGTAAAAAACACGCCTTTTGGGATCCAGTCTGTCGCCTGACTGCCATTAACAAGCCTGAGATAACGCTTGATCGTTGCGGCGCGCGGTACGTTGTCCGCATACAGTGCCAGTTTTAATGTTGCGCAGCAGGCGTTTCCGATGCCGAATTCTTCAAACAACTGCGATTCGACAGAATGCGACACTTCCGCGTCTTTGCCATATTCCGTGCCAGCAACGTCAAATTTGTACTCTCGTTCTGTGCCGGGCTTGTGGAGCAGCTCGCGCCACAGTGCACTTGTTGTCTGCCCCATATCACACCTCAATCAAATTAAACGTCGCGCCGCCCCACACCTCGTTATCGTCTGCCGCTTCTTCAAGCGTGCATTCCATCGACGAGCAGTAAAACGTGCTTGTTCTCACGCCATGCAAGTCAAGATACTTGACCGTGCACGTTGTCTTATTGAGGTCATCATCGAGCTTTGCCAGCTTATCGCGAGGTATAGAGCGCGTTGTATAGCTCAGTTTCCGCTTGGTGGTGATCTTGTCGCGCCGCATTTTGCCATCTTTGGTACGGGTGGTCTTGTCGCTGTCGAGATCGTTCCTGCTCCACCCATACCCCTTAGTTGCGATTGCGGACGAGTAGTCCGTGCCGTTGATAATAAGGACTTCCATGTCAACCCTCCTTAGTACAGCAGCACGGGCTTACCCGCCGCGCGTGTCATGTTGTTGATGTTCTTCACGGTGCTGCGTGCAATCTCCTTACCGTCAAGCTGGATAACGACCGTAGTTGCACCGCCGCCCGATTCCGCCATTGCCTGTTTGAATGCATCAACCATCGTTGCAAGCGGCGTTTCGATGTTCGTTCCGCTCTTCTGGTCGCCCAGCACGGCGAGAAATTCCTTGTTGGGAGGAATGACTGCGCCGCGAGCCAGTGCAGGAGCGGAGATACGGCTAATCGAGGGGGCGCGAGAAGGACTTCCAAAGCCACCACTTCTGGTTCCAAATCCTCCGCTGCGGCCAGAATTTGATCTTGCAATGGAATTTTGTGCTTCAACGAATTTGTTGCCAAACCACCTTGCAGCATTAGACACCCATGTTTTTACCGTCTCCCACGCGGACTTTAATCCGGACAGAAACCCATCAATAATTCTTCGGCCTAATGCCTTCCAATAATCGCCAGTAAAAAACTTTGAAACGCTGGTGTTCCACCACTGTTTGATGTTTTGCCACATTTCTTTCAATTTGGTAAGAAGCGCGTTCCAATCTAAGTCAGATGCAGCCGCAATAGCTGCACCGCCTGCAATCATCATCCCGATACCGAGCGGAAGATTCGCGCCCGAGAAGCAAAGCACTGCACCGATAGCAATAAGTGAAACGCCAATCGAACCCATAAGAGATTTGATTGCAGCTTTTGTCTTTTCGGGGGCTGTGTTCCAGTTCATGGCGACCGACGCCGCAATAGATGCTGCACCCGCAATCATTAACCCAATACCGAGAGGTAAGTTTGCTCCCGAAAAGCAAAGCACTGCGCCGATGGCAAGCAAGGTCATTCCGAGCGCCATCATTAAGGCCGACAATGTATTTTTTGTTTTGTCGTTTACTGCATTCCAGTTCAAGGCGACTGCCGTTCCCAGCATAGCCGCTCCTGCCAGCATAAGCCCAATGCCGAGGGGGATGTTTGCGCCAGATAAACACAAAATTGCACCAATGGCAAGGGCAAAAAGGCCCAGCACCGAAAGCACATTTGTCAGTGCAGCTCTAAGGCGGTCAGGCATTGCGTTCCAGTTTTCTTTAATAAGTGCAACAAGCCCAATCGCGCCCGCCGCCATAAGTGCGATGCCAAGGGGGATATTTGCGCCGGAAAAACACAGAATTGCGCCAAGAGCTAAAAGCGCGCCGCTAAGGTATGCCGTAAGCTCGTCGATCTTTGCTTTGTACTCGTCGGTCGTAAACTGTTCAAACACGGGAGAAAGCCGATCTGCAAGCGCAGACGCAGCGCCGCCTCCACTGCTTGATGTGGAAATCGTGTTGATCTCGTCAAAACTAGCAAGATTCCCTTTTGCTTCTTTTGCCGCCGAACCGACGCTACCGATAGCATCTGCTTCTTTATAAAGTCCTTTTGCCGCCGCTTCTGATTTTTTTGCCGTTGTTCCAAAGAGCATCGATACAATGTTTGCAATAACGCTGATAACCTTTGTAAGGATGTTCACAAGCGCTGTAAAGGCGGGAACAATTACACTTAATAGCGGTTGTGCCAAAGTGAGCAACGCGCCCTTTAAGCGTCCAATAGCTTCTGCGGCTTCGTCATTTACTTGGATGACTTTCCAGACATAATCACGCACAACAGATAATGCCCTTGTAATAAGAGTAAACACAAACGCCCTGAGAGCGAGCTTCTTTACTCGGTTAACGAAGCGGGACATGTATTCGTCGGCTTTTTTAGTCGCCTCACCCATCCCGAAAACACCGTTTTTTGTGATGGAGATTTTTTCGGAAAGCTCCCCCGCTTTTGTCTTCATCTTATCGAGATTTGCCGTATCGGACTGAATTGAAGCGTCCATCTTCTCAACTTTAGCTGTAACGGCGTCATACTCTTTTTGCAAAGATTTCACAGTGCTTTCCTGTGCCTTGATGGAATCCGCCGTAAAAAACTCTTTGCCGCTGTGCATTGAATCAAGCGTCGCTTTTGCCGCATCGAGATTTGCCGCGATTTCTGCCGACTGCTTTGCCAGCGGCATTTTGTCTTGCTGTTTCTGGTAAATTTTATCGTTAAGCGTGTCGATTTTTTTAACCAGTTTATTCAGTTCTTTTTGAGCGTCTTTGTCGTCCAGATCCACGCTGAAAACTACCGAACCGTCTGCTGCCATAAAATCACCACCTTGCTTTTAGTTTTTTGCTGTGATATGGTAAAAGAACCGTATTTAATGGGAGGGAAATAGAATGAAAGCATTGAAAAGAACCTTGTTATTCCTTGTTGTCTTCTTTGCATCGTTTCTTTTGATTCTAATTGTAGGAGTTGCTACAACGCCAGAAGGCCAAGAAACTATGCCGGTATGGGTTGGCGTTGCCCTTATAGCAATACCTATCCCATTAGGGATTCTGGCCGTTAATAAAGCCGTACCGCAGACTTATGACGAAAAGATTAAAATCCAAACAGTAAAGTGCAAGCTACAACTTGTCGGCGGGCTTGACCTTGCAGCAGGGTCTATCTGCTCCGCCATGTGCTCCCCAGAATCTATTTCATTTTCAGCGAGCGGACAAACATTTACGCTTTCGCCAGAAAAGCTAATCGATGTGTCTGTTATGACACCGCAGGAGATCCAGACCCAATACGTTTCAAGCGTCGGCGGCGCAATCGCGGGCGGTATTTTACTTGGCCCAATCGGCGCGGCGCTTGGAGGGTCAGCACAGAAGAAGAAAACGAAAATTGTCCGTCAGTACCTTATCTTTGCATATCAGGCTGATCCAGAAGTTAAATACATTGTATTTGACGTGACCTCTGCACCTCAGAACGGGAAGAAAATCAGCAAAATTTATGCGTACTTAAAGAAAAATGAAAACAAACAAGTCTCTCTTTAATTTCAACCGGCTCATTCGTGAGCCGGTTCTTTTTTCCCCAACCATGCACTAAGCGTATCCGCTTCTTCTTTCGAGACCTTTTTCGGGATATCGACCACATCTTTATTGCGTCGGTAAAATTCTCGGTCTGACTTGTCTAAGGGTTTTCCTTTCGCCTTTAGTTCTCGAATGCGGATGACTTGCGCAAAGAAGCAATCGCCAATTTCCATATAAGCAGACAAGAAAGTAAACCAGTGCGTACCGCCAGTGTTGGTATCTGGATCGTATTCGCTTTCGCGAATCTCTTTCCCAAGCACTCGGTTGACAGGGGAAACGATAAACTGAAAATCTTTCGCCCAATCAATGATCTCCGGCTCTTTCTTTTTATCATCAGGGTATTGCCCACCGTTGATAAACCAAAACAGCTGCTTGATCGCTTCGTCGTAGTCGGGAATTGAATCAAAGTCAACAAAGAAGAGACGAAGGGCGGTATAAGCTCGTTCTTCGTCGCTGAGTTCTTCATCGTCCAGAACCTCGAATATCGTCAGTATCACTCGAAAGTCATACCGAACGGCAAAGCTCTGCCCGCTGATCTCTACGCTTTTAGGAAGTCCGTAACTCATACCGCCCTCCGGTTAATGCTTCTGCACCTTGTCGATGTACTTCTTGATTCTCGGATTCGTAAATTTCTGTTCACGAGAAAACGTACTATCAATTTCGTCCATGATGGCGAGCATAAAATTGCACCATACAGGAACGCCTTCCGCCAAGGCGTAAACATTCCTGTCGCCGAAAAGGTCGTCTGCAATGGGTGCATCAAAGACAGAATTGATAATGTCCCGCATTTCGCGGTCTCTCTCTCGGGCAAAAGCAAAAATCTGCTTTTTATCACCCATCTTTTCAATCTGCGCCTTATATCCATCCTGCTTTTTGTCAAGGTCTTCAAAAGCAAGATACAGCTTTTCGACAAAATTGCTGTCGGTAGGGTTGAATGACACTTGGCACTTCCCGTTTACGGTATAAGTTACAAGGCCGTCGTCAAAATTAAGTTCCCGCATGATGCCCTCCTATTTATTCGCCCTCGGTAAAAGTGACCGTGCTGCCGGAAATAGCGGCAGTGCCGATGGTGCGCGTGCCGCCGAGCGTCACGTCGATAGGCATACCAATAAAGCCGCCGCCCTCGCCGCCGAGGGAAGAGGGCTTAACCATACAGGACGAATAGCGCTCCGCAAATACTGCGGTCTTTGCCGTGCCTGCATAGGCGTGGACAATCAGCACGTCCTGATTTGCCAGCGCCGCCGAGTTCTGCTCCTTGACCGCAAGATTCCACACCTTAACGATGGCGGGATCGCCAGCGTCCAGATCGGACGGGTCAAAGGTCTGCGTGATGATGGGCTTCTTCATGGTCGTGCGCGTCGTGCCGAGAATATCCTTCGAGGAATCCTCCTGCCAGTCATATTCCATGCTGGAATCCGTGACGCGCGTACCGAGGGGAGACCACGTGGGGGTTCCGGTTTCGCCCGTGTTGAGATACGCGATCAGAAGTTCGCGGTCTACGGTCTGCCCCGCCGTGGTGTTAAAGGTCGTATCAGCCATTTTTAATCACCTCGTAATTCATTTTCATAAGGATTTGGTGATCCTCGTCGCCGTTCTCGTACACAGCAAAAAGAGAGGATCTCGTTGTCGGCTCAATGCGGATGACACGGCGACCGTCTCCAATGTCAGGCGGTGTTTCGCTTTCTGCCCAATCGCCCAAAGCGTTAAGCAGCTCGTCCGCTTTGAGCCGTTTGTCGTTGCTATTTCCCGGTTTCATTCGGTAGATGACCTTGAATTGGTATTCCGCCTGATATCCGCCGAGAATATATTTTTTTACAATGTACGCCGCCTGAATTGTAGACAGCGCCATCGCCGCAGTATCGGCGGGGAGAAATTCGAACCGAATCAAATCAACCGGCTTATTGGGAAACGTGTTCAGCCACGCAAGCAGCTTTCGGGAAACTTGATCCTCTTCCGCTGCCGATACCGTCTTTTTAATCTGTTCCGTACTTCTTCACCGCCTTTTCTGCTACGCGCAACCACTTATCAAGATTCTGCGCTTTCGATGCTTCGCACCAATGGGCTTGAGCTTGTGGGTGCGCTGTGTGATTGAATACTAAATTGCGGTCAGTCACGACTTTTGTACCGCCTTTCGGCGCGTATGTGCTGCCGGTATTCGGGTCAACCATGACTTTCCCGTAATACAGGAATCTCGCGTAAGGGCCGGGATAGATGATGTCGTTGCCAACTACCCTTGTGCGCTGCGCTAACGAGCCTGTGAGCATCGGCGCAAAAGGCTGCGTGTCTTTCTCCATCTGCTCTGCTAAAACGTTCTCAGCGCGTGTACAAGCCTTTGCAATGGCAGTTCTGACCGCATCCATGCCATCGGTATGCACGGAAAACTTGATGCCCATTACGCACCACCGACTTCCCAGTGCTGCATATCGGGGCTACCATAGTCCATAGCATCAACCTTGGTCACGTTGTAGCAATCGTCATGGCTCAGTACGACGGTCATGTTGTCCGAAACGAATTCGCCCTTCACAAAGCACGTCATGCCACCGTTTCCTTTGTAAGAAAGCGTCCACAGATTAGACTTGTCCGCCGCCTTGAAAAACGATTGCGGGCCGATGTAAGTTTTTGGATTACCCGTTATCCCGTCCACTGCTTCCACGGCGAACGGTATATACAGATTTACAGCGTCAGCGCCCTCAAGACCGCTTTCGCGCACGTTTACGCCCTTCGATGCTTGCAGCATCACGCCACGCAGGATTGTGGTATAAACTTTCTCGACCTCGTCAAGCGTTGTCGGGTCGACCTCCTGCACGACGTTGTAAATCGTTACAGTGTGGGGAGCGTACATCTACAACCACCTCCGCGATACAGCAGTCCGGTATGCGCAAGATATTCCATGCACGTTTCCGCAAGCAGTTTCTTTGCCCCGTCCGTCGCATTGAGCGCGGCTAGTGCGGATTCCCCGCCCGTTGCAAGCGTTCTGGAATAACTGCCTACCGTTTCGCTTTTGACTTCTGCATCATTTGCTGCAGCGTTTGCAAGGTTTTTCACGGCAAGCGCCTGTGCCGCCTCGATGACCGCGTACTTATCCACCAGTGCACAGCAGCACATCTTTACCGCATCCAGATCAGCGTTGTTTTTCGCCTTGTTCAGCGTGTAGTAATCGAGGAAAGAGCTTGCCCGCACAGCAATCCTCAGAAAATTTTCCTCGCTCACGGTTCCCATATAGGTTCCGGAGTAGTATGCAAAATCAGCGTAAACCATGCGGGCTATCTCCTTTCAACTCAGGACTGGACGGTGACGGTCGCAGAGCCAGTCTTGGCGTTATCCTGCTTGGACTTGGCCGTTACGGTAATACTCGAGCCGGTCTCGCCGGAACCAACGATCAGAACGCCGTTTTCGGAAACGCTGGATTTCGTGCCGCCCGTCTGGCTCCACTCAACATCACCGCTGATGATGCCCTCGCCAGCGACGGTGGCGGTAAACGCCTGCGTGCCGCCCTTCTTCACGGTAGCCGTCGAGGGCTTGACGGTGACGGTGGAAACCGTGCCGGACTTGCCGTAGACGGAGAACGGGAACGGGTTTTCGATATCAGCGTTGTAAGCGTTGATGGGGTTCGCAATCTCCCAGCCGAGCCGCATGACCGCACGCAGCGCGACCATATCGTTCTGCATGAGGTTGTAGGTGATGGCCTTAGTCGTGGGATCCTGAATGACGCCTTCGGTGAAAATCTTGAACGTCATATCCTGACGGATAGCGTAGACGAGCTGAGACCAGTCGCCGACAATCATTTGAGCCTGCGCAGGGTCAAATGCGCCGTTCATCGGGAAGTACATGTCCATACCATCAAGGCCATAGCGGGTAGCGCCCTGCATATCGCTCTTGAAGATAGGCTGACCAGTAGTATCCTTGAGACCGCGCAGCTTGCCGCGCATCTGAATAGCGGACATAACGCCATTGGGATTGAAACCGTCAAGCTCGACCTTTGCGATAAGTCCGCTTTCGCCCATAATGTCGTCAAAGACGCTGGTACCAATGGGAACACCGTTACCGGCAGCGATAGCAGAGGGGACAACGCCCGCGCGCCAAGTGCTGGGCTTGTTCGTGCCGAACAGGATTGCCGCGTCAATGACCTTGCCAAAAGCCTCGGTCAGACGGGGGCGAACTTCACCCCAAATGTCATAGTCCGCATCGTCCAAAGCGGCCTCGGGAATGGGGACAATGACCGCAATCTCTTCGGCGTACAGCTTTTTCTTGTCCCACGCCATCTTCGTGGTGCGCTTGAACGCATCGCCAGCGCCGCTGTCGGTAGCTTCGCCGTTGACGAAATACGCGGACGGAAGTGCGTCGAGGACGTTGATGGTCTGGGTCTTGCTGGACATGTTAGCCAGACGGCGACCCATGCGCAGGACTGCGGATTCGGCGATAGCGCCCTGCATGATTTCGCGGGTTACGGGTTCCGGGATAAGACCGGAAAGCGCAGAACGATCAATAGTTGCCATTTTGTAATCTCCTTTTCGTTACTTGAGTGCGCCGCGGATCAGATTGTTCATCGCGGCATTGGTATCTGTTTTCTTTTCGCCGCCGCCAACAGCGGCGGACCAGTCGATTTTCACGCCGTCTTGGAACGCGGACGGATCGGCGCTGACTTGCGCCTTGTGCCATTCGTCAAACCCATCAAGCGCACCGTCCTTGATTTCAAGGTGCTTTGCTTTCAGGTCTGCCAAATATGCCTTTTCCGCAGCCTTAGAGCTGAATTTCACGCCCTTTTCAGCAAGCGTCTTACGAATCACATCTGCGTAGTCATAATCGGCGATCTTGGACTTGTAGCCCTCGATTTCCTTTTTGAGCGCTTCCGTTTCCGCACTGCCACTTGCCGCAAACTGCTTGTTTTTCTCCACTTCCGCGTCCAGCTTGCTCTGGACAGTCGAAAGCGCCTTTGTGACTCGCCTGTCAAACTCCGCTTTGTAGGTCGGGTCAGCCAGTATTTCGTCAAAAGTCATGATTTCGTCTGCCATTTTTACTCTCCTTTTATTTCCACAGCGTCATTCCCCGCTGCGTATTACAAAAAAGAGCCGAACAACACGCAAAATCTGCGTACCGTTCGGCTCCTATTGCCCTTTCCCGCACCCTATTGCGCGGAAGTGCTGTATTTGATTGTTTTCTTGACCTCTAAGACGATGTAACCATCGCCTTTGCGCCGGATTTCCACATCGTTGCCGCGCTTTAAAATCGCGTCTGTCGCTTTTCTTACTTCTTCCCAATTCAATACAGCACCTTCATTCTCTCCCGCTGCTCCGGCAGTCCTGCCGCCGCGCTGAACGCCTTGTATTTGGCGTTTAACCGCCGAAGCCGTATGTTTACCGCCTGTTCATCTTCGCGCAATCCTGCGGCCTTGTAAGCGGCTTTCTCGCGCTTGAGCTTTCGTATGGTGCGCTCCACCTTTCGCTGCTCCTGCGTGGCCTCGTATGCCGTATAGGTCTTGCCCTCAAACGTACAGCCCAAACCATCGTCGATATGGGCAAGCTGTTCGTCAGTGTATGTGCGCTCGCTTACGCCCTCAACCCAAACGTTGCGGCGGTGGCGGCAATTTGCACCTTCCAGCCCATCCACAGCACCAAGCCCGCATACATCGTAGATGTTCGGGTAGATGTCCCCTGCGCGAATACTGTATACCTTGCCTTGCCAATTCTTATGGCTTGACCACGGTGACGGCCCCGGCTTATCTCTCGCGCCAGCATGGGCGGAAACCTCAAAATACGGAGTTTCGAGATACTGCGCCGACTGCTCCGTATATTTAGCGCAAATTTGATTTACGCCTGTCATCACTGCTCTGCGCGCCGCCACATCGATTTGATCTCGATGGCCGCTCTCGTAGTCAACTACCTTCAATCCGCTGTCTGCAAGCTGCTTTACTGCCGTCTTGATGGCTTGATTGTAGTTGATCGCGCCGCTCTGCACCTGCATCGCCGCATTATCCAGCGCCCATTGGTACGCTTTGGCAGGCGGCAGCATCGTGCGCCCAGCGTCCAACAGGAAGCCCATAGAAGCGGTCAGATTGCGGAATGTATCAAGCGTCTGCGCCCTGATCGCCGCAACTTCCGCAGTGTCAACCAGTGTTCCAGGCCGGGTGATATGCGCAAGATCAATCAACTCGGTGTAATACTTCTGGTTGCGTTCCTCAACATCGTCAAGCAGCTTGTTTAACTTCGCTTCGCTGATGCCTGTTGTCTTACGGACTGCCTTTTCGATGTCCTTTAGGTCGATGCCATGCGACCGCAACGCCCGAATATCCTGTACTGTGACCTCGTTGAGCTGGTCTGCCAACTTCAAGCGGCTGCATATCTCGTCAAGCAGCGTGATTTCAAGCGCACGAAACAATTCTGTCAATTCTTCCGGCAGCGCGTCAAGCAGGGCGGGGCTAAAAGGGTATGGCCGCATACGCCGTCACCTCACTCGATTTCTTCTTCCGGCTCTTTTGTCATTTCCTGCATCTTCGGGAGCGCCGCCTTTGCGGTCACTTCGTCTTCATTCATCCACTTCATGCGGAACTCCCAATCGTTCATAATGCCCGCCTGCAAGAGCTGCATATCACGGGAAAAATCGGTTTGCTTGTCCTCAATGATGCTATCATCGAAGTCGATGGAGATTTCCACTTCCTCATTCAGTCCAGCATTCATGGCCGTGTTGCCCAGTTGCAGAAGAATGCGGCACAGCTCCTTCAATGCCTGCTCCAAGATGATCTCGTGTTTTTTGATGGTGCGGAACATGGTGGAGTTCTCGCTGATGACCTGTGTGGCAGTCGCTACGCTGGCGCCGTCGAAACGGTAATAGGTCTCGCCGAAGCCGCATTTACTGGACAGTACATTCAATTGATCTTGAAGTCCTACATTCAGCTGCTCGGTTCTCAGCGTCGGAGAAATTGTCTCTACGACGTTTCCTTGCTGCGTATCCTCTGGAAGCAGATAGAAACGCCGGTCATGGTCATCAAGCGTCGGTTCACCATCTTCCCACCTTGTGGCGGGAATTTTGACCATCATCATCATCGGGCCGTTTTCGAACTCGTTGACGTAGCAGTCATAGGCACAGTCAACGCCGCGCAGAACGTCGATTGCATTTGCATACACAGGGATACCAACCGGAAGCAGGTAGTCAAGATTGTTTGCGATGTTCGGTCTGTCGATGACGAACTGCCTCTTGTCGCTTCCCGTATGTACCACAGGGGGGATTCGCTCAAAGCCCGGAACATCGGTGAGCCGCGCGTCGGCAAGCGTCTCGTTTTCGTATCTGTAAATACTATTCTCGATGGCGTAAAGTCCGTTTTCGTCTTTCCGGTGAATCTGCAAATACAGATAGTTTTTTCCAGCCCGTGTGACCACGCTGTCAAAAGCACACTCCGAAATAAAGCCATTCTGCCAAGCCAGCGGGAAAATGTGCTCAATTGTCACATAGTCAAGAGCGAGACCGGAAACATCGCCCGGAACGATTTCACCGCTTTCGTTGACGGTCTGCCCAACCACACGCGGAATGTACGCCACGGTTCCGAGCGCTGACTTCATTTCCTGCATTTCGTTCACCTTGACCGTGAAGTTGTTTGCCGTTAGAACCCTGTCAATAAACTCCTGTTCCTTCTGCCCTTCAAGCGTGATCTGGACTTTCTCATTCATCAAGAGGTTTGCCCAGTCCTCACAAACCTTTTTCGCCATACCGAGGCTTGCACGGTTGCACTTTGTCCACTTATGCCCGTTATATCGCCGGTATTGATGAAAATCCTTTACTTTCCCAACATACCAAGACTTCCAGAGGTCAACTTGGCTGTAAAAGTCTTCCGGGATTGTCGTATAGCCCAGTTCTTTTAACTTTTGGATAACTGCACTACTCATGCAATAACTCCCATTCTGCGGCTGGCAGGCTCAAGAGCGTACCTTGTCGCGTCAATCAGGTGGTTGTTCGCGTCAGGGTAGCCGCTAATAATGTCGCCGTCTTTGTTTCTTTCGTATTCGTATCCCACAAACTCATTGTAAGCGTGCGGTGTGCGCCTTCTGTCAATGACAATCGTTCTGCGCTGCAAAAACTTCATGCCGTATTCCACAGAGCCGGGGCCTTTGATAGCCTCATATGCCGGTAAGCCCATCGCGCGAAAGTCTGCAACGCTTTTCGGCTCTGCACTATCACAGATCGTGCGCACGTTGTTATAGCCACGCTGTTTAATCAGGCTCGCGCTCTGCTCGTTGGAGAGCTTATTGAGATAAATCTCATCGAGCAAATAAATCGTCTCGCGTGCTCGGTCGTAATGCAGCCGGATAAAAGCAAACGGATCCGGAAACCATCCGAAGTCCACGCCTTGATAGATTTGGTCGAACCTCGCAGCCTCTTCATTGCTAATCTCCCGTAATTCCAGCTTGTCAAAAACATTCCCGCCCGTACCTACCGGAATACCGAGATATTCGTGCTGATACGCTCGCTCGTCAGTCTCCTTGAGGTGTTCCGCCTCATCAAGAAACTGCTGTCCCAACCATTCAGGCGGTGCTTGCAGATACGTTGACTTGTGGCACAGCCTGTCTGTGCGTTCTTCCAGGCTGTCCTTGTTCGCCCAGTTATCGCGGCTTATCGGCGGGTTGTAACTTTCAAAGTTCCAATACTTCGACCCGCCGCGCATTGTAGACTGTAAAATCGTTCGTATCTCGGCACGACCGGCAAACTGGTCTTTCTCCTCAAAGTGCGTCACAGCAATATAGCCAAACGGCACCTTGATAGACTTGATTTTCATCGGGTCATCAGCGCCGCGAAACATGATCTTCTGCCCGGTAGGCTTGTAGATCAACTCCATCGGTGAGACCTTAGCTTCCCAGTACGCTGCCATGCCCAGTTCCCCGATTGCCCAGATATATTGTGCATAGACGCTATCGCGGATCGTGTTTGCCACCTTACGCAGCACAAGCGCGTGCGTGCCGGGGTTCCCAACCAGAAGAAGCGGAACAATAATTGATACCGTGGACGATTTCAACGAACCGCGCCCGCCGCTAAAATCGTAGTGCGTGTGTCCGTGCTGAAATACATCTCGCGCGACCCCATAGAATACTGGCGCGATCTTTTGTGAAAGAAGAATCTTAGACATCAATAATCACCGTCACGCCGTCATTGCTATTGTCTCCTGCTTTTTCCTGCACCATCGCCCACTTGTCGATCAGCGTTCCCATCGCCGTTGTCACTTCCGATGCCGTCCTCGCGTTTCGTATCTTCTCCGGCAACACTTCAAGTCCAGCATCGAGAATGTCACACACGGCTTTCCGTTGTTTCTCCATATGCTCGATGATGTCTGCGGTGTTTTGAGCCTTTTTTTGTTCTATTTTTTCTGCAATTCCTTGACTTTCGGCGACAATGCGCTTTACGGTGTTGCCTGCTACGCCGTTTTTCTTTCCCACAGCGTTATATGACTGCAACTCTACATAGTCCGCCAGTATTTTCTTTTTCTGCCGGTCTGTCAGACGCGCAGCCATGTCATCACCTCGTCGCTCTCGCGCGCAAAATGTCGCGCTCTCTCTTTTCTTTTGGGGGATTATAGGGGGTAAGATAATACGGGGGATGCAAG
>ERZ1034897.132-NODE-132-length-42376-cov-96.945015_pt1 | contig 42376 bp, 68 predicted proteins | sample MGYA00520629_ERZ1034897 | MGnify/ENA primary metagenome ERZ1034897 (study PRJEB33766, sample SAMN09781789) | gut metagenome | biome: gut microbiome | host: Homo sapiens | place: Madagascar | study: EMG produced TPA metagenomics assembly of the PRJNA485056 data...
TCCCGGTTAAGGCAGGCAGCTTGTCCATCTTATTTTCCTCCTTTGCGGCCACCCAGGCCAGATGGAGGCAAAAACCAAACGAAACACGTCCAACAGGAATGGATTTGTAACGTCTCCAAGCGTCTCTCATGATTTTAGATCTGTTGTACTTCATGGTGTTTTCCTCCTTGGCTGTGTACCTTTCTTAACTGTCTTTATTATACACCAGCTAGGTATAAAGCGCAATTGACATACTGCACAAATATACACCTGCTAGGTGTACAACATGACGAAACAAAAGCCCCCGCCGGTTTTCTGAGGCGTACCGGCGGGGGTATACCACTACATATCCAGGGCCGAGCAGATGAAAGATCGTCTCCGGTCTGGGATGTAAACGAAAATGGAAACGTCATCCTCTCTGTCTCTCATGTCGTTAGAACAAATCTCGCATTTTACCACAAGGAAACCGTCTGCGTCCTTGGCTTCATGGTATCCGTAGCCGGTGATCCGGCAGTCTTTGCCGTCGCGCTTCTTGGCAAAGCTTTCGACCTTCTTGATCTCGCTTCTCAGCAGCCCGTCAAATCCCTTCATCACATTTCTTCTGGGGAAGGTGATGATCTTGGTCTCAACTTCGGCTTCTTCGGTGGGTTCCTGAACTTCGGGCATCTCTTCCTTGTCTGCGCTTAGGGCGGGGCACATGGAGTAGCGGCCCAGGGGGAAGATGGTCTCAGCATTGCGGTCTTCGGAAACCTGGACGTTTACGCGGCAGGTCTTGGTTTCCGTGCCGTCGCTGATGGTGATAGTCTTGGCGGTGCGCTTGGTAACGGTGTAGGTCCAAACACAGTTACGGTCGCAAGGGCTTGCCATGGTATAGGTTTTTCCGATCTCAAACTTTTTCATAGTGATTTTCCTTTCTGCCCTCTGGGCTGTCCTGTTCTTTTCTATGGTCTTATTATATACAGTATTACCGTAGAAATCAATAGACACAACCAACAAAGTAACACCGTAGATTTTGTGCAATGTGTATACTGTAATACCGTAACTAAATATGGTACAATGTAGTAAAACGGGAGGTGAGAAGATGGCAGTTAGCAAGGCCCAACGTGCCGCCGCTAATAAATGGGATTCCGCAAACATGGCCGTTGTTACGTGCAAAGTGAAACGCGATTTAGCGGACGCTTTCAAAGCGGCCTGCCGGGCGGCAGGTGAGACACCTAACGCCGTGTTACGGGAGACGATGATAGCGTACATCTCTGAACATGCGCAGAAATAACAAAGCCCCCACCGTGCTATAAAGCGCCGGTGGGGGCTACCTTTTCGTTTGGGGGAGAAAAGGTATCTGTAAAATACCACATTTTCTTTGTCGAAACCCGTCCCATTTTGGGGGTGGGCTTTTTTGTTGGGCAGAAATTGGGCATAAATTGAGCGGGAATTGGGCATGGTTTGGACAAGTGGGGGAGTGGCAGATGGTAAAATTTATTCAGAACGAGGGGTGATAACAATGGCTGCTTACACTGTGCCGAACTACGGAGGAAACTTTCAGATGCCCAACCAAATGCAGAACGTGCAGGGCTATCAGCAGAACCAGGTATGCCAGCAGGGGCAAAACTACATGATTCAGCAGAATAATAGCGGGTATATCTGCCGCCCAGTAACGGGCCGGGAGGAAGCGGTTGCCATGCAGGTTGATTTTCTAGGACCTGGTACGTTGATGCCTGATTTTCCCCACGGAATCATATATTTTAAGCGATTCAACCCGAACACTGGGGCGGCGGATTTTGCCGAATTCCGTTTAGCGCCGCCACAGCCGGAACCAAAACCGGCGCAGGGCGTAACGATGGACGATTTCAACGCCCTGGCAGATAGGGTTAGAAAACTAGAGAAAATGGAAGGTGGGATAAAAAATGATGCAGATGAACCCTATGATGTTTCTGATGCAGGCCGCTAGAAGCGGGAACCCAATGGGTATGCTTCAGCAGTTGGCAGGCCAGAATCCACAGGTTTCTCAGGCCATGCGGATGATGCAAGGCAAATCAACCCAGCAGTTGCAGCAGATGGCCCAGAACATGGCGAACGAGCGAGGCGTTAGCCTGAACGATGTGGCCCGGCAGTTAGGAATCACGATTCCTAGCAACCGGTAACAAAATATAACCCTTTCAGTTGGCGAATCTTGACAAAAATCGTCAAATCTAACTGAAAGGTGGTTTGTCGAATGGCAGACGAAATGATGACTGGTTATCTGGCCGGACAGGCTGATAACAACAACTGCAACGGCGGCGGTATGTGGGGCGGCGATGGTTCCTGGATTTTCGCATTCCTGATTATCGCCCTGATTTTCGGCGGCAACGGCTTCTGCTGGGGCAACAACGGCGCGAACGGCGGCGCTTTACAGGGGGCTATCACCCGCGCAGACCTGTGCGAATCCTTTAACTTCAATGGCCTTGATAACGCTGTTCGCGGCGTGCAGAGCGGCCTCTGCGATGGATTCTATGCCATGAATACCGGGATGCTGAACGGTTTCAATGGCATGCAGCAGGCGGTTTCTAATGGCTTCCACGGCGTTGATAACGCTATCTGCACCATGGGTTACCAGAACGCCCAGCTTATCAACGGCGTTACCCAGAACATGAACACCGGTTTTACCGGCGTGACGGCTGGCCTCACGGCTCTGGGTAATCAGATGCAGTCCTGCTGCTGTGACACTCAGCGGCAGGTCGAACGTGGATTCTGCGATACCAACTATAACGCCGCTACCAACGCCCGTGATATCATCCAGTCCACGCACAACGACACCGACCGTATCATTGCGCGGATTGACCAGATGGAAACCGCACGGCAGGCCGAGAAGATCGCGGCATTGCAGGCCGAAAACCAGGGGTTGAAATTCGCCGCTTCTCAGGCCGCACAGAACACCTACCTGGTGGCGTCCCAGGCGGACCAGACGGCGAAAATCATCAACGCTATCAATCCACCCCCTATCCCGGCCTACCAGGTACCCAACCCCTACACCGGGAACGCCTGCGGCTGCAATAGCGGCTGCGGTTGCTAATCCAACACATTCCGGCTATGCCGTGATACTAAAGGCGGCAGGCTAAAACCTGCCGCCTATTTTTGAGAGGTGACACATGGAAAAAGAAATTTTCGACAGAGCGGTTGACATGCTACGGGATGGAAAACATCGGGAAGCTGTTATCCTGCTGCGAGACAACGGATTCCCCTGTACCTCTGAGGACGGCGGCTTATCCGTTTCGCTTATGCTGTTGATGATAGCATTTTCTGATTGTTTCGGCAAAGAAGGAGAATAAAAATGTTTGATTTCAACGATTTCCAAGATTTCCAGAACATAATTTGGCGTAGCAGAATGACCAATGCAGCAAGTAAGTCAGGTGATGGCTTCGGTTTGGGGTGCTCTTCTACACCGGATTACCAGCAGGACAACAGCAGTGAATTTTTCATGTTCGCGGCAATTATGATAATTTTCGGCGGCGCATGGATGCGTGAAATTTCCGAAAAGCTTGATGAACTGAAGGGGGATAAAAAATAATGGCCTGTAAAACAATCTGCCGCCTGTGCGACAAACTGGTGATTTCCCAGGCAGTGAACTATTCCGCTGCATCTGGGCTTATCATCAACATTCCAGCAGGTAGCTACATCAACGGGCAAAAAGTCTGCCTGGTGATCGCCCAGAACATCCCGGCGGCGGCTACCATCAATGCGCCGGTATCTATCACTATCGGCACCGGTACCCAGCTGTACCCGTTGAACCGTGCGGACTGCACCCAGGCAACAGCCTGCAACCTGCGAACTAGAACACGGTACAGCACCAGAATTTCGACAACGGCCACGGGTGGCGCATTCAAACTGCTAGGCCGTCCCTGCTGTGCGCCCAACAACACTCTGGCTTCCATTGATGGAACGGCCCCAACGACTAACGAAGGAGGCGGCGCAGGATGAGTAAATTTAGCAGAATGATGCTCCTAAACTCTGGTAGCAAAAAGACTTCCGATGATCGCGAGGAAAACGAACGCCGCAACTGGCAGGAACACCGCCACAACTACGATGTAGATGATCGTTTCCGTGATACCAATGGACGTGAACGCTACGACAATGGCCGCTACGCGCCTCAGGACACTATGCCCTATTACTATCCCCCTTATGGAGGCTACGACGATAGGGGAGGGCGTGAGCTTGGCTATACGTGGGCTAGAAACGGTGGATACGCGGAACCCACCAAAACAACCCGCCCCATTGGGTTTGAGCGCGGTGATGCTCCCTACATGGGCGGCGCAGATGCTACCGTTCCCCGGTACAACGAAATGAAGCGGATGCCCGGAAACCGCGCTATGACCGGCGGCGCAGAATCCAACGTTTCGCCGCATTTCGACATGCAGATGGCCCAAGAGTGGACGCGTCGGATGCAGAATGAGGATGGTACCACCGGCCCGCATTGGACTATCGACCAAACCAACAAAGTGATGGAGCAGCGTGGGGTAAATGAGGACCCTGTTAAGTTCTGGGCGGCGATGAATATGATCTATTCCGATTTCGTCAATGTAGCCAAAAAGCTTGGTATTTCTAACGTAGATTTCTACACTGAAATGACCCGTGCTTTCCTGGATGATAAGGACATTTCAGGTGACAAATTGGCAAAATATTATGAATATGTCGTGAAATAACGAATAAACAACCGAAACCCCCAGATTTTCCCAAAATCAAAGAAACGGCCAAGGATTTTGACTAAAATTTGACTAAAACCTGGGTGTATTTCGGGGTATCTCAGAGACCTTCAAAGTACCACCAAAAACAGCGAAAAACCGTTGAGAATCAAAGGAAATCCTTGAAACTCAACGGTTTTCTGTTTGGCGGAGAAGGAGGGATTTGAACTATCACTTTTTCGTTGAAAATCAAAGGTTTTTTACGCCATTGACTAAAATTTGACTATCATTCCTTTTCTGGGGTTTCAAACTCATAATTTGCCCCTAGTAGTTTTTTGTTCACCTTCCTGGAATGTACCTCTCGGATGTGTGTATAAATATCCTTTGTAGTGGATTCTTGGGCGTGTCCCAATAATTTTTGTGCATCTTTTGTTCTGATGTCCTCTTCGTACAACAGGGTAGCGTATGCGTGGCGGATAGGATGCGGAGTGCAGGTTACGCCGGATTCGCGCTTATATTTTGCCCAGCACCCTTCAAAAACCCCTTCTGTCATCAGCTTTCCGTATTTGTCCGGGAAAATCAATCCCTTGCTCTTCTGGGTGATGATTTTATCTTCCAGGGCTTTCAACAGGGGTAAGGGGCGGATTCCGTTCTCGGTCTTTGGGGCTTTTATTTTTTTTACACCGAGAGCAGACACGCGGGATTTAGTAACGTGAATCAATTTTTCCTTGAAATCCACGTCCTCCCAGCGCAGGGCGAGTAGTTCACCGCGCCGCAATCCTGTGTACAGCGTCCAATATGCGAACATCCCGAATGTGCATTCTGTCGAATGGATCACTCGCTTTATATCATCGTCGCTGGCTATCTGCCGTTTCTTTTTTGGTAGGCCTGCCGGTATCTCTATCTCCCGACAAGCGTTGATCCTTGTGTATCCGTGCGCCACGGCGTACTTGCAAATCATGTTGATAACAGAACGCTGTGTGCTAGCTGTTTTCCGCGCTGGATGCTGTTCGGCAACATAGCGCATTAAAAATGCGTTGATGTCCACGGGTTCAATTTCGGTTATCTGCCTATCGCCTAGAGCCTCGATAGCTCGGCGGATGGGGGCATAGTACGATTTCTTTGTGTTGATTTCCAGCCCTTCAACGTAGTTCTCCTGCCATTCTTCGGCGATAGCGCCAAATGTCCGGGCTTGTTCCTGTTCCTGTTCGTACTGGTTAATCTTTTCCAGAACTTCCCGTTTTGTCCTGCCATAGAAAAATTTGGTTTTCTTTTGGCCGTTTACAACAATGGGCAAGTTTTCTTGCCACCTTCCGTCTACGCGTTTGTACATTGATTTTTCCTCCTGTGTGTGCTACACTAGCAGGGACTAGCAGCGTAGCAGCGTTGTCTAGTCGGGTTTATAGGGGGAGCTGCCTGCACTCGAATTTTGGGCGGCTCCTCTCTTTTTGTTCAATATGTCCATGTTCCACCCTTGCATTGGTACAGCGTCCCTGCTATACTGGTACCGATGCAACGCGGAGAAGTTGAAAAAGTTGCAGATTTCTCCTAGCCGTGGGGGCTAGGTGCAAGAAAGCCGTCTGGGAATTCAGGGTCCCGGACGGCTTTTCTTTTTAGCTTAATTGTGCAGGATCAAATTCCTGTGTTGCTTTGTCAGCGCCGCCAAGGAAAACGCTCAATTCAAATTCTACCTTAGATGTTGTGTTGGGTAATTCGTAGGCAAGCTGAAAATCTTGGGTAGTTCCAGGGCGAATATCCTTCCATTGTGCGTCCCCGTCATAAACACCATCCCGATCTTCGACGGCAGCGTTTTCTAACTGTACGCCGTCCTGGAACGCCTGCCCCATCAAAGCTGCCAGCGCGGACGTGGTTTCTTCGCTGTTATTCGTCCAGGTGCAATCAACGATGATAGCATCGTTCCCTTCTATATCTTTCGTAATGGAAGCGCCCTTGATAGCGAAATCATAGCTATCAGTGGAAATGCTGGCAGCATCTTTGGACGTTTCTTCGTCCTTGGCAGTGTCGGCGGTCTGGGCGGTATCCCCTGCGCTGTTTCCGCTGGTATCAGTTGTCGTGCCAGCATCACCACCACCACAAGCGCACAGCGTCAGAGCCAGTGCGGAACCGAACAGAATAGCGGCTATACGCTTTTTCATTGGGCACCGTCCACTTTCTCCAGGGTGGCGGTGATGGTGCTACCGTCCACAGTCACGTCATAAGTGATCTTGCCGTCCTGGTAGGTGAATGTCTTGGTTTCGTCTGGGGATGCCATGAGCGCGGTGCTAGTCTGTTCTGTGTCGTTCTGAGAATCCCAGGTATAGGGTTCGTCTGCCGTGGTGGGTGCGGTGTAGGTACCAGCCCAGTACAGCATAGAATCACCATCTACCACCCAATCGACCGTGATAGAATCATCGGTGATTGTGGCTTTCTGGCTCACCTCATCGGACAGCTTGGCTTCCCATTCGCCCACCAAACTAGGCGGGGTTGCCTGCTCGGAATCCGCTGCCGGTGCATCCGTCGTGCTGCCACCGTTTCCACAGGCGCACAGGGACAGCATCAACAGGGTACCAGTCAGGCCTGCTAACACTCTCTTATTCATTTTTACCTCCAAATATATTTATTGCCGCCCTCCGGCGGCATTGGGAACTTAATACCTCACCCAACCCAATCCACCGTTGAATATGTCGACCAATAGGAACACGATAACTCCGAATAGGGTAGCCAAAAGCGCAACAGAAAATATACGCTTCTGCTTTCGTTCGTATTCCAGGTGCTTCAACAGCCCTGCAATGCGCTGCTTATAAGCTTCCTCTAGGTGGTTCTGTGATTCCTCCAACTGGGCCAGGGTAGTATTACTTCTCATGGCGCGTTCGTCCTGCGCCGCTTTCTCCGCTCTTAACATTTGCATGATTGCGTCCGCAATGTCCGGCGGCGGTTCGGATTGCCCATTGATATAACGGCTCACCATACTCTCGGAGCTGTTACATGTAGCGGCAATTTCTCTTAGTGTTACTCTTGTTTCTTCCTTCAACTCCTTTGCTGCCTTGGCAAATTTTCCACCATCATCACCCACGCTTCTACATCTCCATTCATTGCAAGGGGGGATGCAAAATGTTGAAAGGCCCCTTGCGTAGTTTGCAATGGATATTCCACACCTTCCATGTTATGGTAATCCAAGGAAAATTGGGAAAGGGACGATCGGGGAAGGGAACTCGCAAACCGCCCCGCGCCCCACGTTTACACCATGGGTATAATGGAGGTACAGGGATGGATCGCTTACTGTTGCTGGGGAAGATTCAGGCTATTCTTAATGGCCTGACAGACAGAGAGCTGCGGATGTTGTACAACCGCCTACTCGCCGCGAAAAATGGGAGGATAACATGACTACAACCTATGGAAACAACGACCGATTGACGGAAATCATCAACCAGTGCCAAGAGCCGCGCAGGGTGTTAGCCCTGCTTGCCCTTATTGTTAAACCATGCTTGAATCAGAACGACAACACTAGAGAGGAAGTCCAGGTCAGCGTCGGTGATGTGTTCACCCGGCTTGGTGATACCCAGGCCGACTAACACGGCCTCGACCTCTTCTTTCGTTACAAGGTCCTTCTGTCTCGCAGATTGCGGGGCGGGAGGATCTTTTTCGTTCCCATCAGCGAAGCCAAGTAAGAAATCAACACTTGTTCTGCAAAATCTCGCTATTTGAACCAGTAAGTCAGACTTAGGATCGTGTTTCCCGGTTTCGTATCCATGCAATGTTGCCGGGGCGATTCCGAGAAGTTTTGCGAGTTCTCTTTGCGACAGGTTGGCCGCTTCCCGCGCCTCTCTGATTTTGAATTCCATATTGAAATCCTCGCTTTCTTTCGACAGCTATATAATAGCGCATTGCCTTGGAAATGTCAACAAGAAATTTGAGATTCTCTAACTTTTTGCGAAAAACCTCTTGACAAATTCGAGAATCTCAACTATGATATAACCAGAGTTTGAGAAACTCAAATTTTTACTAGAAGGGAGAGGTTAGATGAGGGCGAACATCGAGGCCGAACGTGGCCGCAAGCGGATTCCAAAGTATAAGTTATCCCGGATGCTTGGCATCTCCCAGGAAACTTATAACCGGTATATCAACGGCGAGAACTCCATTCCGTCCGATGTGCTTGTAAATATGCGAAACATCTTTGGGTGTTCCATTGATTACCTGCTCGGTGTCATTGACGAACGACAGGAAATCAGCTGAAAGGAGGCGATACCATGGCGAAGAAGTTTGTAGTGAAACCAGAGAACGGCAAGGTTGCCATCCTGGTTGATGGGACGGAGATCGAGGACGTTACCGCCTACACCATCCGGGAACACGCCGAGAACAGCTATGCGGAAGTCACGCTGTCTTTCATTGTGCGGGACAAGTGGCTGGTGTTCAAGGGCGATGATACCGACGGGTCGAAGAAGCCTGACCCGGCCTATCTGAAAGTCCTGCAAGAGGACCTGGCCCACGCAAAAACCCGGCTGGAAAACGCCGACCCGGAAGGTAAGTTGTACGCACTGCAAGTGCTGTATGAGGTGGCGCGAGAGATCGACCGCTACATGGCTTACAGCAAAGAAAGGGGAAAGGAAGATGGAGAAAGCGACATTCCACGACCATTTGACCCGTCTCCGGGAACTGTTTCCTGAGCGGGAGACGATCACGGTGGCGGAAGCCGCCCGACTGGTGGGGTGCAAACCTCAAACCTTGCGGGAGAGCCGCGATTTCCCGATGAAGCCCGTTGGACGGGCGAAGCGATACCATGTGGTACCTATCATCAACCTGGCCCGTTGGATGGCCTGCTGAAAGGAGAAAAACCATGACTGTACAAGAAATCAAGGAGCGCAACACTGCGCGGGAATGGGCTGATATCGAGGCCCTGGTGCGGGCTATCAGCCCCACACTGGAGAAGAACGCCAAGAAGCGGCGTGATGAGGAAGTCCGCAAGGCGCGGGAAGCTCGTCGCAAGCGTATCCGCAACCGGCGCAAGGCCAACATCAACGCCGCCCTGCATAACGCCGGTATCCCGCTGCGGTTGGTGTGATCGCCATGAAGCACGAATTCACGGTGTCCGCTCAGAAGCCATGGCGGGACACCAAGGCGGGTAGTGCTGAACGTCGTGGGCCGTACCGTAAGGGCGAAAACCCGGAGTTGGTTGAAATCTGCCTGAAATGCCCGCGCGAGACGTGCAGGCCGAATGACTGCAAATACTTGCAGAACCCACGGGAAAAGTTCCCGATTCCACCCTATTTTGCCGTCCGGCTTCGGGCTGGGTGGTCAAAAGCTAAACTGGCCCGGCAGTACGGGGTCACGGTCTACCGGGTGCGGAAATGGGCCGAAAAGCTAGGGAAATGAAAATGCCGCCCACAGGGGCCGAAACCCTGCAAGCGGCAAAGGAAAGAAAAAACTATGGATATAGTACCAGAAAGGACGGGATTTGTCAAATGGAAAACAATGAACAGAAGTGTGAACTGTTCCCGATGAATGTGAGCATTTCGCTCCCTTTGGAAAAAGCGAAAATGTTCATCGCGGCTGATTTCGATGATTTCATCGACTATCTGATCGGAAATCACTGCTACGCAGTGTACCGCTATTTCGCCGAGCACGACGAGCAGCTTAAAGGCTGGATTCGACAAGGAGGTATGGCAGATGACCCTTTTTGAGATCGACGGCAAAATTCTGACGGCTATCGCCCACGGCACCGACCCGGAGACGGGCGAGATCAACAATCTCGATGAGTTGATGGGCCTGCAAATGGAGCGGGACCAGAAGATCGAGAACATCGCCTGCCTGATTAAAAACTTGAAGGACGATGTGCGCGGCCTGAAAGCAGAGGCCCAGGCCCTCACCGAGCGCCGCCGGGTGGCGGAGAACAAAGTTGCTCGGCTGGAAGCTGTACTTGATGAGGCCCTGGATGGGCAGAAGTTCCAGACGCCCCGCTGTGTAGTGTCCTTCCGCAACAGCAAGGCGGTTGAAGTGGATGATGAGGATGCCCTCATCAACTGGGCCTGCCTGAACGGGCAGGAAGATACCTTCGTTCGGTATAAACAACCCGAAATCAACAAAGCCAATCTGTTGCGGTACCTGAAAGAAGACCACCCGCTGGACCCGCCTGGTGTGCGGCTGGTGGAACGGCGTAGTCTGGGGGTGAAATGATGGGCGTGTACGCGAAGCTGCTGGAAATCCAGCAGGCATTGAAAGCCCCCAAGGGCCAGAGGAACGATTTCGGCAAATACAACTATCGCAGTTGTGAGGATATCGTCGAAGCTGTTAAGCCTCTGTTAGGCGAACAGAAAGCCGTGCTGACCATTTCGGACGAAATCAAGATGATCGGTGAACGCTACTACATTTTCGCCACTGCTGCCATTGTGGACGCAGAGACTGGCGAACGAGTGGAGGTCACCGCCCAGGCCCGTGAAGCGGACAACAAGAAAGGGATGGACCCGTCACAGGTTACGGGGGCGACTAGCTCCTACGCCCGCAAATATGCCCTTAACGGGCTGCTGGCTATCGACGATACCAAGGACGCGGACGCCCAGGCACCGGCACAGCAAACCAGCCTGCCGAAGTGCGAAATGTGCGGCGGTGACATTACCGCCGACATTTTAGGGGACGGAAAACTGTACTCCCCGGACCAAATCGCAAGGGCCACCAAGAAGCAGACGGGACAGCAAATCTGTTCCGACTGCATGAGAAAGCTGAAGGGCCATGAAACAGCCTCTTGAAATCATCAAGGGGCGGATCACCGGTTACGATGAGCGGACGGGGGAGCTGCTGATTAGAGCGCCATATCCAGATTGGGCAACGATGATTAAGCGGGAGTTCAAATCCTGCCTAGTTCAGCCCATTGATAGCCGCCCCCTATCCGACAAACAGCGCCGCGCCTGCTATGCGTTAATCGGCGAGATAGCCGACTACACCGGGGAGGGCAAGGACCCCACCAAAGAGCGAATGAAACTTAAATACTTGATGGAGGATACCCAGGCTATGGGGGAAACGTTGTTTTCCTTGTCAAACGCCCCCATGTCCCTAGTGTGCGGATTTCAACGCTTTCTTGTGCGGTTTATCTTAGATTGGCAGATTCCAACCCGATTCCCTTTGTTGGATATGGTGGATGATACCGGGGATTACCTGTATCACTGCTTGCTAACAAAAACGTGCTGTATCACGGGCCGACCGGCGCAACTACATCATGTCCAGCGCGTGGGCGCAGGGCGAGATAGGACAGACATAGTGCACGAGGGGATGGAGGTTTTGCCTCTGTCCCCGGAGATGCACCAGTTGGCCCACACCATGCCAGATAGTGAGTTTTTCGAGCGGTACCACCTGCCGGGTGGTATCGTCCTGGACAAAACGCTCTGCAAGGTCTGGCATCTGAAAAGGAGGAAGGACAATGGAAAACCTGCTGCTGACCAAGAAGGAAGCAGCTGATTGCCTGAGAATCAGCGTTGCAACGCTTGACTGTATCCGCAAGTGCGGATTCATCAAACCGATTAAGATCGGTGCTAGGGTGTACTACACGCCTGCCGAGCTGCGTCGGTTACTGGAGAAGAAAGAGATTCCTACGTTCATCGAGCGCAACGAAGTGCCCGGAACGTACAGACTGTAAGGAGGATATACCATCATGGTAAATCATGTGATTTTGCAGGGCCGTTTAGTGGCCCAGCCCGAACTTCGACACACCCAGAGCGGCGTTGCTGTTGCATCGTTCCGGGTGGCTTGGAGCCGCAAGTACAAGGAGAGCGAAACCAAGCTATTCTTGAACTGCGTAGCATGGCGCGGCACCGCTGAGATGCTCTGCAAGTATTTCGGCAAGGGGCAGGAGATCGTCGTTGAGGGAGAGTTGAACACTCGCGGCTACACCGATCGGGATGGCAACGACCGGCAGGTGACGGAGTTGATCGTGTCGCAGGCTCATTTCTGTGGGCCGAAGAGCGGCGGAAGCAATCAGCCGAGCGGGAACTATGCTGAACCGGAGTTCAGTGACCTCACAGGAGATGATGGAGAGCTGCCCTTCTGATAGGGCGGCTTTGAGGAGGGAACAACCCAGATGTTGCCGTACATAAAAATCTATCGGGATTTCATCGACGTAGCCAAAGAACTAGATGATGAAGAGCGCGGAAGGTTATTTCTGACAATCATGCAGTATGCCAACGGCGAAGAAGTCCCGCCCCTGAAAGGGGCAGAGAAAATTGCATTTGTCGTTCTCCGGTCCCAAATCGACCGAGACGATGCCGCACACGACGAATATATCGAAAAGCAACGGGAAAACGGGAAGCGTGGCGGACGCCCAAAGAAAGGCAAACCAGAAAGCAAAAACCCAAAAAACCCAACCCTTAAAAAGCAAAACCCAAAAAACCTTGATATAGACATTGACATAGACACTGACATAGACATAGACACTGACGTTGATATAGACATAGACGGAGAAGATAGCGCGGAGCCGGAAACCGTCTCCCCGCCGGTTATCTCCCTGCCGCTGAATGATGGGAGCTTTTACCCAATCTCCCAGGAGCAGTGCCATGAATGGGCGGGCCTGTACCCTGCTGTCGACGTGATACAGCAGCTTCGGGGCATGGTTGGCTGGTTGAATGCCAACCCAAGCAGACGAAAAACGAAACGCGGCATCAACGCATTTGTCAACCGGTGGTTGTCCAAGGAACAGGATCGGGGCGGCAGTAAAATGTCCCCTGCTAAGGGTGGAACGGGGTTTGAAACGTCAAACCCATTCCTGGAATTGCTAAACGAGGAGCGTGGATTGAGTGGATAGAACTGAAACCCTGGCTATCATGTCCGTGTTGAAAGCGGCCTATCCCAGCTACTACCGCGACATGAAGCGGGCTGATGCTGAAAGTGTGGTTGCCCTGTGGGCGGAGATGTTCGCCGGTGATGATTACGCCGTTGTTGCCGCCGCTGTGAAGGGCCTGATTGCCACAAAAACCGATTCATTCCCGCCCCCTATCGGGGCTGTGAAAGCCAAAGTCCGGCAGATTTCCAACCCGGACGAAATGACCGAGCAGGAGGCGTGGACGTATATCGCCAAGGCGTTGCGGAACAGCAGTTACAACGCCGAAGAGGAATTTTCCAAACTGCCGCCCATTCTCCAGGACGTGGTGCATGCGCCCCAACAGTTGCGAGAGTGGGCGCGGATGGACGAAGCAACGGTGCAGTCCGTGGTTGCATCGAACCTGCAACGCAGTTTCCGAGCCAAGGCCCAAAGCAGGCGGGATTTCGAGGCCCTGCCCAAGGACGTGCAGGCGTTGGCAAAAACATTTGCCGCCGCCCTGCCTCAGATGCCAGAGGAACCCAAACCGGTAGCGTTGCCGCCCAGGGTGCGGACGGTGGAGGATATCAAAGCCGACATGGAGAAAACCAAGACTATCCTGATGCAACAGGCCGGAACGAAAAAGAAGCCTGCTGACTACACGCCGCCCACACCGGTAGACTGGGAACGGCAGAGACAGGATGCGTTGCGGCGGTTTCGGGAGGTGGTGCGGTGAGTGCTGCGCGGATCGCAACAAAGAGCAAATCACAGGAGGAATTTATCAAAATCTTCTCCGGGATTTGCAAAACGGAATCTCCGTGGCAGGCGTGGAGTGATTTCGTGGAATGCAGTGCAATAGCGATTTCCCAAAAAGCAGATAGGCGGACAGAAAGAGAAGAACGCTACCTTTCTATCGCCAAAAAATATGGAGCAGGAATGAACAAATTCCCTGAACTATTCGCTTGCATGGTTGAATCTATGGACGAAAACCAGGAACAGGATTTTTTGGGTGATACATTCATGCGGCTGGAACTTGGAAGCCATTTTCACGGACAGTTTTTCACACCATACGACGTAAGCCGAATGATGGGGGAAATGATGGCAGAAGAATGTGTAAACCAGATACAAGAAAATGGCTGGTGCAAGATTAACGATCCTGCGTGTGGGGCGGGCGCTATGCTGGTAGCTGCTAGAAATGCGCTAAAAAACATGGGCGTAGATTGGCCTGAAAAAGCCCTGTTCGTTGGCCAGGACATAAGCAAAGAAGCTGCCATGATGTGCTATATTCAGATTTCCTTGATGGGGTGCGCTGGATACGTTATCGTGGGCAATACACTCACAAGTCGAGTGGGAACCTCAGACGGGGTGTTTCCGGTAGCTAATGGTGATACCGAAATTTGGATAACACCGGCGCTGATGGTAAATCCGGCCTGGACAGTGCGGAAAATAATCGGGAGGGCACAAAATGAAACCCACTGATTTGCATGGAAGCGTGGAAGAAAGAATTATTTCTGTTGTTGTTGCAGAGAGCGACTTGCAACTGATACGCGCCAAATTGCACATGCTTCTGGATGAGTATGATATATCTCCGAGAGAACGGGCGATAGTCCCGTACACAGAAGGCAAAAACGAAATGCTGTTGAAGCGTTTCATTTTGGCAAAAACCGTAGCGGGACGAACAGAATGAACGGTGAGGCAGTATTACGCTGAGATCAAACGATCCCTGCAACGAATCGGAAAGGATGACGATACAATCGCAACGGCGGATGTTCAGGCGTATCTAGCACAGTTGATGATTGCGGGCAATAGTAAATCCTACTGCGACACTGTAAGACGCTATCTTAGCTCTTTCTTTAGATATTTGTCTAAAGAAGAATTGATTGCAAAAAATCCGATGGATCGAGTGGATAATATCAAATACCACACAGAAAAAGAAAGCGCTTTTAGCGATATGGAAATTGAAAAAATGCGAGTTGCCTGTAAAAACAATTTCCAACGTGCCATGTTTGAGATGTTGCTTTCCACGGGATGCAGAGCGTCCGAGATTGTATCAATCAAAACTAACGATATGAAAGATGGAAAAATAGATATCGTTGGCAAGGGCGAGAAACACAGAACAGTGTACATAAATGCAAAGGCAAGCGTGGCGATTGAGCGCTATATGCAAGAACGCAATGATAGCAACCCATTCCTGTTTCCAGGCGGCGTTTTTGGGACTGATGGATCGAAAAAACATGATTGGTACAAAAATGCTGAAAATGTTAGCGTATACAGGCATTATTCGTCTAGTAGTGTGAACAATTTGGTTCGAGGCATAGCGCGTCGGGCGAATGTTAAGGGCGCTCATGCACATAGATTCCGGCGTAGCTGCGCAACTCATGCACTACGGCACGGGATGCCAATCGAGATGGTATCCATGATGCTGGGGCATGAGAAGATAAGCACAACACAAATATACCTAGATGTGCGGGAGGAGGATTTGAAAAATGCCCACCAAAAATACGTTATCTGATGCAAAACGGGTGGCGTTTTTTACAATCCCCTACCCAGAAACCAAGCGGGGTATGACGGCGTGGAACAAGCGATTTAGCCTGAACGCCTATTATTCCGGGAAAAACTACCACGCACGGAAACGGGATGCCGATGATATCCACCTGCTGACCGTTATAGCCCTGAAACGGGCTAGGGTGCGGAAGGGCTTGGTAAAAACGCCCGTGCAGGTTGTGTTTTACTGGGACGATGGGCTTGATATAGACAACCACGCCGTCCTTGGGAAGATGATCGTTGATGCTCTGAAAGGGTGGATTTTGCCAGATGATAACCGCCGTTGGTACAGGAAAGTGTCGCACGAATTTTGGGAACGCCGGGAGATCGGCGTGGAAGTCGTGGAATGGGAAAAGTAACCATTTTCGCGGCCACACGAAAAAGGAGGAAAATAAATGAATCAATACGGTATTCTGTCCGGGAACGAAATCCGGCAGCGCATGTCTAAAGGGGATATCATCATCCACCCCTACAACGACCAGCAGCTTGGCCCCAACAGCTACAATCTGCGTTTGATGGATCGGATGCTGGTGTACACGGAGGCTGTGTTGGACCCCAAACGGGACAACCGCACACGGGAGATTATCATCCCGCCGGAGGGCTACGTCCTGAAACCTGGGCGCGTGTACATAGCGTCCACGGAGGAGTGGACCGAGACCCGGAACCTGGTCCCCATGCTGGTTGGCCGTTCCTCTGTGGGCCGTCTTGGACTGGCTGTACACGTTACAGCAGGTTTTGGGGATATCGGCTTCCGGGGCCGCTGGACGCTGGAGCTGGCCGCCACCGAGCCGGTGCGTATCTACCCCGGCATGGAAATTTGCCAAATCTATTACCACACAATTTGCGGCGTGATTTTAGATGAATACGTCGGCAAATACGTCGGCCAAGAGGCGGCTACCCCGTCCCGGCTGTTCCAGGAGATGGGGGACGCAGAATGAAAGACTTGCACACACTGGACAAATACCGCGACCGGAATTTTGAACGCCAATACTACGGCACAAACGGAGACGCTGGAAACGGCGTCTTCCGGGTGCCTGTTGGCGGCAAAATATTCAACGTTGTGGCATCCAACGGCGGCGGCTGGGAACATGTTAGTGTGTCCCCAGCCAACCGGAAGCGAACGACAGCACCGACCTGGGAGGAAATGTGTGAGATTAAGCGCATGTTTTTCCAGGAGGATGAGACGGTGGTAGAGTACCACCCAGCCAAGGCGGACTATGTGAATCTACATCCCCTGTGCCTCCACCTGTGGCGTCCTACGGGGGTGGAAATGCCAAAGCCACCGAAAATCTTTGTGTACCGAAAATTTTTGCGTGAGGGGAAACGGAAATGACTGACTACATCGACCGAGAAGCGTTGCTAAAGGCGATTAGCAAAGTGGGCGGAAGCCCTCTCAGCGAGTGGGACACTGCGGGCGTGGTTAGCCTAGTTGCAAACCAGCCTGCCGCCGATGTGGCCCCGGTGGTGCATGGTAAATGGGTACATCCGCACTGGAATAGCAGCAATTATTGTTATGATTGTTCTGTTTGTGGTCGTGAGGCAATGCATCAAGAGTATAAATGGGGAGACAAAAAGATTTACCCCATCTGCCCTAACTGCGGCGCAAAAATGGAGGCGCGAAATGGTTGATGTGGAGAAGAGAAAGGAAGAGCTGCGTGTAATCCTGGCCGAAATGGAGCGAGATATCGAGACGTTACAGGCAAACATCTCAAAACTCCGCGCTGACATGGATGCTGTGAACGCAGAAACGGACCTAGCAGCGTTTGATGAAGCGCACGATTTAGAGCGTGGCCTCAAGCATATCGAACTGTACTGAGGGAGGGGATCGTATGACGATTGATGAGGCAAGAGAGTGGCTCCAACGCCACGCCGACAACACTCCCATGCCTGGAGCGAGGGAGGCGTATCGGACTATTCTGGAGGCGCTGGATGGTATGCGGTGGAGACCAGGCAGCGAGAAGCCGACGAAGGTTGGAGAAAAAGCTATTTGCATCACCGAGTATGGCAACGTGGTTCTTGGCAAAGTCATATCTTACCAGGGAGAACTGCTGTGGGAGGAATTCACTGTGTTTGGAGGAACATTTATGCCCACCCACTGGATGCCCCTGCCGGAACCGCCGGAGGTGGAGCCATGAAAAAGCTACTGGTAGCCTGTGAAGAATCACAGCGTGTTACAGCCGCGTTTAGAGCTAGGTGGTGGGAAGCCTATTCCTGCGATATCCAGGAACCGTCTGGGAGTCATCCTGAATGGCATATCATGGGAGATTGCCTGCCTCTGCTGAATGGGGACTGTACGTTCCGCACGATGGATGGTGCAGAGCGCCGTATTGATGGGCGGTGGGACATGATTTTAGGTTCCCGCCCTGCACAAAAACGAGCAACGCGGGGGCGCGGCACCTCTGGAAGGGCGGGAAATTGAATATCCCGAGATACTACGATGGGTTGTGCGGCAAGGCGCTTTTTATGGCGATTTTGGCTGCTGACTGCGAAAAAATTGCAGTAGAAAATCCAGTACCATCCACTGTGTTTGATTTCCCAAAAGCATCCCAAATCATTCAGCCATACTATTTCGGCGACCCATGGCAGAAAAAAACGTTGCTGTGGCTGAAAGGGCTGGAACCGCTGAAACCAACAAACATGGTGGAACCATTGGCAGAGTGCCACAGTGCTGGAACGTGGTTTATGAAAGGCGGGAAGGAACGACAGAAAAACAGGGCAAAGTTGGCCTACGGTATAGCTAATGCCATGGCGAAGGAATGGGGGTGAACAATGGATGGACGACTGTATCAAATTCCCGACTAATTACATGTCTGCGGAAATGGCCGTATTCATCATAAAGCACAGGCTGTCGTACTACGAAGGTGAAAAGTTCACCTTCGCGGATATGACCAATGCGATAGAGCGCGTTGCAACGTCTGACGAAGCGTGTTCTAGGCTGTCTAATGCTGATCTTCAACACGCACTACGTTGGTTATTCGACCACTACGATTTCAAGTAACCGTGTCGATTTCGACACGGTTGGAAAGGGGAACAAATGAATATCCCGGATAAAATGAAATGCTGGGGAGATTTCCTGGCCATGGTAGGCTATGCTGCCTGCTATGAAGCCCTAGCGGAGGAGTGCATGGAGTTGGCCCACTGCGCCCTGAAACTCGCCAGAGTTTTGCGGGGAGATAACCCGGTTAAAGAGGGCGGAAGGAGCTACCTGGATAAGTTGGACGAAGAATATACCGACGTTGTTTCTTGTGCTATCGCCCTGGAACTGAAACCCAATGCGGATATATCCGTTTGGAAGTGGGAGCGGCACAAGAAACGGCTGGAAGAAATGGAGGGGAAATAATGGAATGGATGCTAGCACACCCCTGGATGGTGTTCTGGCTGGTGGCCCTAGCTATCATCTGCACGGCGGAAACCGTGCAGGTGGTGGCAAAGTTGGATGAACGCAAGGCCATGCACAAGGCGGCGTTGGCTATCGCTGAAATGAAAAAGCTGGAAATGGAGTGTAAAAATGTTGATGGACCAGGTAACTAAGTGGCTGGAATTTGATAAGGCTGAGCGAATGATCGCCGCGTTAGAGGTGTGCCAATGCGCCGAAACGCCGAGAGATTGCAACACAAAATGCCCGTATGTTGCGGAATCAGTGGAGGGAACTGCGTGCCATGAAAAACTGATGCAGGATGCAGCGGAATTTATCAAGTTCCGCACCATCGGTAATCAGGAGAAACAGCCCACCACCCGCAAAACCATCCTGGACGCCGCTGAAAAATGCGTGTGCAACGACCGGCAGGATCAATACGGAAAACCAGAGGACAGCTTTAGTGCTATCGCTGATTTGTGGACAGCGTACCTGGACATTGGCCGCGATATAACGCCGGTTGACGTGGCGCAGATGATGATCCTGTTAAAAGTTGGCAGGGCCAAAGAAAACCCGAAACACCAGGACAACTGGGTTGACATGGCTGGTTATGCGGCCTGCGCTGGGGAGATCGCGGCGGATGTGTACGGCAATGATTCCTAATCCCAACCGTTGCCGGAAATGCGGCAGAGAACCCGTTGTACAGTACATGTACAGAATCGGGGATGATGTAGAATTGTACCGGGTTAGATGCGAGAAATGCTATAACACAGGAAAAACAGAGCCGACCTACGGCCTAGCCGTTTTGTCCTGGAATGATGAAAACGGAAAGGATGATACGAAATGAAAATCTTTATCTCTCAGCCCATGCGGGGCAAAACCGACGCCGAAATCATGGCAGAACGGGAAAAGGCAATCAAGGCCGCTAAAGCCAAGTGGGGTGATGATGTGGATGTCCTGGAGAGCTTTTTCCGGGGCGCTCCCGCTGAAGCAAAGCCGTTGTGGTTTCTGGGTGAAAGTCTAAAAGTCATGGCGGATGCGGATGCTATCATTCTGTGCAAGGGGTGGAGCGAAGCGAGAGGGTGCAAGGTGGAATTCTATGCCGCTGATGTATACGGGATTCCAGATTTCTGCATGGTTGGTGACGAAATAAAGTATTAACAGGAAGCCTGTGCAAAAAATGCACATGTTGGAAAGGAGAACCAATGGAAATTGATGATGTGATTCAGCACGTCCGCCTGATGGGGATGCGAGAAAGCATTAGAGCCAGCAAGTACCCTATGGCGGTTGACACTGAAGATTGCGGCGGTGACGCAACAGAACGAACCTATGCCCTTGCCAAATGCGGCACAGGGACAGGGCATGACCAGTTTTTGACTGGTATTGTCGTTCAGTTCGACCTTACCTTCACGATTAAGGCGTGGGTTGAAGCGGAACGGTACCATTTCCTGGACTTTGTTTCTAGCCAGTCCACGATGCATTGCATCACGAAAATGGATATCGAAAGGCAGTGCATCAAATACGTGAACAAGCAGACTATCAATCTGTGTAAGAAACTGGTGGATGCCTACAACGCCGACCCTACACCGGAAAACTACCTGACGTTGCTGTACAATATCCCGGTTGGATTCCGGTTGACAGCGCGGATGACCACGAACTACCGGCAGTTGAAGACGATCTACCAGCAACGCAGGAATCACCGTCTCCCAGAATGGAAAATTTTCTGCCGCTGGATTGAAGGGCTGTGGAACTCTGAATTTATCACCGGGGGCACTGAATAATGGCCCTGACAGCGCAGGAAATCAGGCAACGTGATTTGCAGTATAAGAAGCAGAATTACGAATGGGCAAAAGCTAGGGGGCTGTGCGTTCGATGTATGAAAGAACGCGCCGCCCCTGGGCGGTACAAATGCCTGGAGTGCCTATCTATCAGCGTAGAGCTAAACAACGCCTGCAATGCTAAACTATCCCAAGATGAAAAGGAAAAGCGGGAAGAGCGCAACAGGGAGAGTATGAAAACTCTGTACGCGCAACGAAAGGCGGCAGGGCTATGTACGGCATGCGGCAAACCGGCCTACAAAGGGCAAGCGTTCTGCAATGAATGTAGGTTGCGGCGCAACAGGCAGCACCGCGAGAGGTATATACGGAAACCAGCAGGGGAGTGCCGTTACTGCGAACGCCCAGCGCTACCAGGGCGGCAGATGTGCAAAGAGCATTATGAGCGTGATTTGGAGATATTAGAGTACGCTAGATCACAGCGTAAAACGGACCCGGTCCGGGATGCTATCAATGATTTCTGGAAGCTGAAAAAAGCGGGAGGATAATATGGATGATTTCGACAAGAAGGTTCTTCTTTCGCTGGAAAAGAACCGGATGATGATTAGCAAGGTGGCACGGGAACTTTTTTGCCACCGGCACACTATCACATATCGCCTAGATAAGATGAAGAAGGAAACGGGCGTTGATCCGTTGGAAGTCCGGGGCCTTGTGGCTCTGCTGGATAGAATTGGGGGGCAGGCTTGAAAGAGGTATGGTTGCCCATTCCCGGCACTGGCGGGTGGTACGATGTTTCTAATTTCGGCGAAATCCGAAGCTGGATAAAGCAGCGCTGGGACCATTCCAGAGAAAGGGCTGAAAATCCGCGAATCATGCGCCAACAGTCGCACAACGGCAACACCACTATTCAAATTGCTGGTAAAACAATTCGAGTAAAAGATATTGTGTGTGATGTATTCCTTGGTGGGAAACGGGAGGGCATGATTCTACACCACAAGGACGGGGACTATCGAAACTGTGCGGTGAACAACCTAAAATTTGTGACCAGGGCGGAACTGAACAGAAAACGTAGAAGCCCAAATTGCAGGATTGTTGCCAAGACGGACAAATGGGGTAAGGTGCTGAAATTCTATCCCAGCGCGAGGGCTGCTGCACGGGAAAATTACCTATCCACAAGCGGCTTGCACAGAAGAATTAAAAATAAGTCGTTCATCGACGGCGTGATTTTCAAATATGCTGATTAACGGATGTACATATTGTCCAAAGATTCGGCAAAAACACAGGTTTTCGTGGAACGATACGGTAAAATATGGTATAATAATAGCAAGGAAGTCTTTGTCCTTTCGGGCTTCCGCATGCTTCTTCCGCCGGGTGGCGGCGGCAATAGCCACCCCTCCTATTTGGTATAGGGGCGGGGGTTCTTCCCCTGCCCCGCCCTCCATATCCTGGGCGCTGGTGTGTATGATTTGGTTCAATTCCGAATCCCGGGACCATCCCGAAAGGGAAAAAATAAAATACGAAAGGCAGGTGAAGCTTTGACTTCTTTTCTGCATTTTGTGTTTTGTTTTTCAGCTGCCTAACCCAGCGTGGCGAGCGTCCTATTATCTGGCACGGTAGGGATGCCACGACCCGCGCAGGTTGGGATATATGAAAGAACGCCGCCGGATAACGCAAGGGTGTGTCACCAGCGTTTCAAACGTGGCAGTTGCGCCGGGAGTTCTTTCTATATGCTGGCTATCGGTGCAGGAGCCGATTGCTGGCTTTCCGCTCTGTCGGTTCTCTTTTTTGTTTCCATAGGGAATGCTCCTTCGGTAAGCTGCGGCCTGTAAAAGCAGCTCCATCACTCACCTGGTGGCCCCGGTTGGATTCCGGTTGGGCATACGGCGGGATACTCAAGTTTGGTTAAGAGGCCGCATTGCTAATGCGGTATGGGCTAAAGCCTGCGTAGGTTCAAATCCTACTCCTGCCGCCGGATGGGTTGTGGTGTAATCCCCTGAAACACCTGGCACCCCGGAAAGACGGGGATATATGCAAGAAAGCAGAAGGTGCGCCGCCAAGATTTGGCGGAATGGGTTCAAGGCCTATTGATTGCGCGGTACCGTAGCCGATGAACGTACTAAATCGGCTATTCCCCACGGTGGAACACTGTTGCGTGTGTGTACAGCACCAACGCCGTTGTGGGGCAATATGGCGGGCGGCAATAGCCTATATCCGGGTAGTTACCGGAGCCTGCTACCAGAATAGCGGTTAGCATTTGCGGATGCTGGGGTGATGGAAACCCGCCCTGACAGCTCGGAAGAGACGGGCGCAGGAGGAATAACGATGAATCTTAGAAAGGTTGCAATTAAGTTGCAAACCGCCTTATGCCAAAAGGGGCGGTTTATCAAGCTGAACCAGATGCAGGCGTATTCCGAAAAAACGGGAAGGATGGTGACTAAGTTCGTGCTTACTGAAAAGAAAGAAAATGCTGCTGGACGTATGCGGGACAGCACCATCATGGAAAGCTACCAGTTAGCCGATATTGTGAAGAAGCTGGCCCAGATTTACGGCGGTGATTCCGCTTGAAAAGGGATGAGTTCGGCTTAACGCTAAGACAGCGGAAATTCGCTGATTTGTTCCTGAAATACGGGAACAAGACTAAGGCGGCAATTGAAGCTGGATATTCAGAAAGAAGCGCCCCTGTTACTGCAAATGAGGTGCTAAAGAATCCTAATGTTTCCGCTTATTTGGAACATTTGCAAGCAAATATGGATAAAGAACGCATTGCAGGCATTGAAGAAGTTATGCAATTCTATTCGGATGTAATGCGTGGGCGGGTAAAGGATCAATTTGGTTTGGATGCTTCCCTAGCTGACCGATTGAAAGCCGGTGACAGCCTAGCAAAACGGTATGCTTCCGTTGGCAAGGGCTACGGCAAGCGAAAGAAACAAGTCGACGATCTTACCCGTTCACTGTTAGAAGATGCAGAACGTATGGAACGGGAAAGAACGGGTGATGATTGTGCTAAGTGAAAAGCAGCGCAAAATCCTGGCTTTCCCGTTTACTGGATATAACGCCTTGATCTGTGATGGGGCTATCCGTTCGGGCAAGACATCCCTAATGACTATCGCATTTGTCGATGATGCTATGCGCCGCTATGATGGCCAGAGGTTTGCTATCTGTGGGAAAAGCGTGGACAGCGCCGTTAAAAACATCATCATCCCATATATGCAGGTGGATTGGGTAACAAGTCAGTATCAAGTCACCTGGAAGCGCACGGACAAAGTCATGGTAGTCAACGATGGGGAACACGAAAATGTGTTTGAGGTGTTCGGTGGAAAAGATGAGGGTTCATTCATGCTGATTCAAGGCCGAACGCTGGCAGGGGTGTTGCTGGACGAAGTGGCGCTTCAACCCCGTTCGTTCGTGGAGCAGGCGCTTGCCCGGTGTTCTATCGCTGGTTCCCGGTTGTGGTTTAACTGTAACCCTGGCCCACCTTCCCATTGGTTTTACCAGGAATGGATTAAAAAGGCTGGGGAAAAGAATGTCTTGCATCTGCACTTTCTCCTGGACGATAACCCGGCTCTTGCGCCTGAAATCGTCCAGCGCTACAAATCCATGTATGCAGGCGTATTCTATCGCCGCTATATCCTGGGTGAGTGGTGCGTAGCCGATGGCCTGGTTTACCCGATGTTCGACAAGGCGAAACACATAGCCACGGAACAACATTCCGGCGGTGTGTACTATATCAGTATCGACTACGGAACGTTAAACCCTACGGCTATGGGGCTGTGGCAGCTACGTGGCGGCAAAGCTGTGATGCTGAAAGAATACTACTACGATGGGCGCAAGCAGAAACACCAGAAAACGGATGAGGAATATGCCGACGATCTGGAAGCCTTTGCAGAAGGGTACCAGATAGAGCGAGTTATCGTCGACCCGTCGGCGGCGTCGTTCAAGGAAACACTGCGGCGGCGTGGTAAATTTGCTGTGATGGATGCTAATAATGCGGTGCTTGATGGTATCCGCCTTACTGGCAGCTTGTTGTTAGCCGGTAGAATCCTGTTCGATGCCAGTTGCGAAAACACATTTGATGAATTTGGTTCCTACTGCTGGGATGAAAAAAGCCAAACCGATGCGGTAGTTAAAGAATCGGACCATGCGATGGATATGATACGCTACTTTGCGTATACGATAATGCGGCGGGAGGTGCGCTAATGGAGAGTTTTTTTGCTAGAACATTCCGAAATCTGAAAAACTGGCTGTTTCCTACCGCTGCCGCTAAAAAAGATTTCGGCGTTGATACGGCGGTTGGTACCACGATGCAGCAGAATATCAACCTCTGGTATTCCATGTACATCAACGAACCACCTTGGGCCAGGCGCGACATTATCCCGCTCGGTCTGCCTGCCGCTATCGCCCGTGAAATGGCACGGCCTGCGCTGGTAGAGTTTAATGGCACAGTTACCGGCGGGGCACGGGCTGAGTTCCTGGATGCGTGTTTCCAGGATGCCGCCCGAAACTTTGAGAAAAATTTGGAGATGGGGCTTGCTCTTGGTGGGCTGGCCCTTCGGCCATATGTGTACAACGGTGTATTGAAGGTAGATGCTTCAAGCATCATGGCATTTCAGCCTACTAACTTCGATGAAGCTGGTAAATGTACCGGCGGCGTATTCCGTGAACGGGTGCAGTTAGCTGGTAAATGGTACGTCCGCCTGGAAAGCCATGAGTTTGTGAGAGACGGAGAACGCACAGCCTATGTCGTGCGGAACAAGGCTCACAAATCCAATCAGTATGGGACTGTGGGCGAAGAAGTGCCGCTCGATACGGTGCCAGCCTGGGCAACCTTGGACGATGAAACCACACTCGACGGCGTAGAGCGGCCACTATTCGCCTTTTTCACCCCACCTGTTGCAAACAACATCGACACTGATAGCCGCCTGGGTGTATCCGTGTTCGGTGGTTCCATCGTCGGCCTAATCAAGGATGCAGATGAACAGTGGGACCGCCTCTGGTGGGAGTTCAAAAGCGGCGAACGCAAGATTTTTGCAGAATACACCAGCGGAAACGCCCGTGATTTCGGAAGAAACCGGCTGTATGAGTTCGGGCCGTTTATGTCGCAGGATGGGGATTTTTTCAAAGAATTCAGCCCTGCTTTTCGGGATGATGCAATTTACAGGGGTTTTCAAAACATTCTGAAACAGATTGAATTTCAAACGGGCCTAGCTTATGGAACGATTTCCGACCCGTCCAGCGTCGAGAAAACATCGACGGAAATCCTTGCCAGCAAACAGAGACAGTACATTACCGAGAGCCACATTCAGCAGGCGTTCGGGGATGCCCTGGACGATCTGGTATATGCAATGGATGTATACGCTACCCTGTACGCCCTGGCCCCCCAAGGGGACTATGAACTACATCTCAGTTTCGGTGATGGTGTACTCGATGATCCAGAGAGCAACCGTGCAGAAATGGCGGCTGACCTGCAACTCGTATCTGCCGGTATCCTGAATGCCTATGAATTCCGACAGAAACATTTTGGTGAAGATGAAGAAACAGCCAAGGCTATGCTGCCGGGTATGGAAGATTTAGCGGACGAAGGACAGGATGATCTTGAATGAAATACCCCTTCTCTCCCGCCGTTCTGGACGCCCTGCCTGAGCCTATCGCCGAGCTATTCCGGGGCCTAGAAGACCGGCTGTTACAGGAAATCTGTTGGCGGCTTGTGGTATCCGACGATCTGAATCAGGTGACTGTTGAGGATATCAGGGAACTACGGGCGCACGGTATCACATTGGACGAAATCACAACGGCCATTGCAGAAACCACGCAAACCAGCCTGGATAAGGTTGATGCTATCATGGACGGCGTAGTAGAACGCAATCGCAAATACTACGGCGCACTAGCTACGGCGGCAGAGATTACCGCCCCGCGCCACATTGTTGATGATGTGGACGTTGAAGCTATCAGACGGCAGACCAAGGACGAACTGCGGAACCTAACTCAATCAATGGGGTTTGCGGTCCGACGCAACGGCAAAGTCGTTAAGTGGCTGGAACCAAAGAAAGCGTATCAATGGGTGCTGGATATGGCAGAAACAGAGGTTATGTCGGGGACTATCAGCTACAATGAGGCGATAGCCCACGCAACAAAACAGCTTGCCGCCGGTGGCCTAACATCTATCCGCTACGAATCTAACGGGCGGGTACACTACGACCAGGCGGATGTAGCCGCTCGACGGGCCGTTATGACGGGCGTGAACCAAACCTGCCAGCGCTACGCAGAGCAAAGCATGGAACGGTTGGATACTAACCTGGTGGAAGTATCCGCCCACGCTGGGGCACGAAACACTGGAAGCGGCCCGGAAAACCACCAGTCTTGGCAAGGGAAACTTTTTGTGTGGAACAAGCCGGGGGAGCCCAAGAACACGAAATATCCTGATTTTGTTGAAAACACGGGATATGGAACTGGGCCGGGCCTGGGCGGATGGGGATGTAGGCATCACTACTACCCATTTGTGGAGGGGGTTTCCTCCAGAACATACACCGACAAACAACTGCGCGAGATAGATCAACCCCCGTTTGAGTATCAGGGGCGCACATACGACCAGTACCAGGCTTCCCAAAAGCAACGGGAGATAGAACGATCTATCAGGAAGCAAAAACGCATACAGAAAGCGGCGGAAGCTCTGGGAACAGAGGAAGCTGCCAAGGACGCGACAGCGGCAAAAGCGAGAATCCGCCTGCTGAACCGTGAATACAGGGTATTCAGCGAAGCGGCCAACTTGCCGTTACAGCGTGAAAGGACTAAGGTGGTATATTGAAAATTACCGTAGCTGAAAAGGTAGAGGATGCCACCCGCGCCGCTACCGTTGAATTCGACGGCACAAGCCCGGAACAGGTGGAGGCTATGAAAGAGTTCTTCAACCTGTATTTCGGAACAGACCAGGAGGAAGACGATGATTAAAACCATCAACGGACAAACCTGGTTCTGCTGCCCCGAATGTGGGAAAAAGATTCATCCGGTAAAACCGGGAGCCTGTGGCGTCCTGGTGAAATGCACCGGCAAAAACAACGGTAAACGTTGCGATTGGCACGGTGAAATCAAATGGGCCGGATAACCAAACGAAACCAAAATTAAGCAAACGCAAGCAAACAAAAAGCAAACGTAAGCAAAAAGAAGCGAGGTAAACCTAACAAAACCCAAATAACCTGAGCCTTTGAGCCAAGAATCAACTAAAAGTTGGTTTTTGGCTTATTTTTTATCTTTGACCGCCCCGACGTCGTAAAACTACGGGACAGCGGCGGATGCAACCCGCGTAAAAAAGCGTAGCTGGCAAGGAGTGAAAAATGAAACGCGAATATCTGAAAGAACTTGGCTTAGAGGATGAAATCATCGACAAGGTTCTTGCTGAGAACGGCAAAGACATTGAACGGGAGAAGGGCAAGGCTGAATCTGCCAAGGCGGACGCCGAGAGCCTGAAAACCCAGCTTGCCGACCGAGACAAGGACCTGGAAGAGCTGAAGAAAAACGCCGGTTCTGCCGATGAAATCAAAGCTCAGATGGATGAGCTGAAAGCCAAGTACGACAAAGACACCGAAGCCTACAAGGCGCAGATTGCAGAACGGGACTATTCCGCTGCCGCTTCTGCTGCTATCACCGGCGCAAACGTCAAATTTTCGTCCAAGGGCGCTGAGAGGGCGTTCCGAGACGAACTCAAAGCCAAGGGCCTGACCTTGAAAGACGGTGCGCTGGAAGGTTTCGACGATTTCCTGAAAGCACAGCGCGAGGCCGACCCCGGCGCTTTTGCATCTGATAAGCCTACCCCTTCTTTTGGCCGACCTGTCGGCGCGGGTGGTAAGGACAACGGTACTGAAAACATCGGTATCGCACTTGCAAAGAGCATCGGCGCGGCTACCGCGCAGAACAACAAAACGTACAGCGACGTACTGTCGCAATATAAAGGAGAGTGACAAAAAATGGCACTGGGTACCATGAAATACTCTGAGGTTTCTGCACCTTCGGATGTAGAAATCCTGTACAACTCCGAGTATGTGGGCAAGGCCCTTACTCTGGATTCCACCGCATTTACCAGCGGCGTTTGCAAGGCTGGCACTCCTATGGCGGCTGATGGCAAGAAAGCCGCGACTTCCGGTGAATCCGGTAGTCAGACTTCTACCGCCGTCGGCGTCCTGCTGTGGGACGTTTACGAGGATCGCCCCCAGGGCACTATCGTTATCGGTGGCTACATCAACACTGCTAAGGCGCAGACGCATTCCGGCGTTACTGTGGACGCAATCGCCAAGGCTGCCATGAAGAACGTCGTATTCATGTAAGGAAGGAGGATACACAATGAACATTTCTGATGTTTTCAGTGCTGCCGCTATTGCCGTGCAGCAGACCGAGGCCGCGTCTAACCGCATGGCTTACCTGGGCGAGGGCTTTTTCCCTGCCAAGAAGAAAATGGGTCTGGACCTGAAGTGGATCAAGTCTCACAAGGGCCTGCCCGTTTCTCTGGCCCCATCCAACTTCGACGCGAAGTCCACCCTGCGTAGCCGCGAGGGTATCAAGGTTGATGAGACCCAGATGGCCTTTTTCCGTGAGTCCATGCTGGTGAAGGAAGAGGACGAGCAGGAGATCATGCGTATCATCGACGGCAATGACCCCTACCTGGCCTCTGTCCTGTCCTCCATCTACGACGATGCCTCCACCCTGGTTGAGGGTGCCCGCGTCGTGGCTGAGCGTATGCGTATGCAGCTGCTGGCCCCTGTTACCGATGGTTCTCCCAGAATCGTCCTGGAAGCTGGTGGCGTGCAGTATTCCTACAACTACGACACCGACGGCTCCTACAAGACCAACAACTACAACGCTATCACCACCGCCACCAAGAAGTGGTCTGCCACCGACACCGCCGACCCCATGTCTGACATTCAGGACGCCCTGGATTCTGTCGAATCCAACACCGGCACCCGGCCCACCATCATGCTGTGCAGCAAGAAGACCATGGGCTATCTGAAAGCCAACGCTAAGATCAAGTCGGCTGTACTGGCCCAGAACATCACCGCCAACGTGTTCATGACCGATGCGCGAGTGAATGAGCTGTTCCAGAACGAGCTTGGCGTGACCGTCATTGTGTACTCCAAGCAGTACAAGGACGAGGCTGGCACCGCTCACAAGTTCTATCCCGATGATATGGTTACCCTGCTGCCTGATGGCGCACTGGGTTCCACCTGGTACGGCACCACCCCTGAGGAACGCACTCTGATGGGCAAGGCAGATGCTGATGTGTCCCTGGTTGATACCGGCATTGCCGTTGCGGTGACTACCACCTCTGACCCCGTGAACACCAAGACCACCGTCTCCGAAATCGTCCTGCCCTCCTTCGAGCGCATGGATGAGACTTACGTTATCAAGGTAGCCTGAGAAAGGAGCTAACCAATGGCTTACGCAACCTATGAGTTTTACAAGAACGAATACGGCGGCAACGCCATTGAAGAAGCCGATTTCAACGGCCTTGCTACCCGTGCTACTGCCTACATCAACGCCGCCACTAGTGGGAAAGCTATGTCGGCAGTGGGAGATGATTTAACGGCGGTGCAAATGGCTACCTGTGAGCTTGCTGAAATTTTCCAGGATGAAAACAGGCTGAACGCCGTGACCTTTTCCTCCACCGGTTCCATCTCTAGCGAATCGGTGGGGGGGTGGTCCCGGAGCTACGGTACCAAAACTCTGAGCACGGCAGACCTGCAACTGCTAACAGCACGCAAAAAAAGCGCGTTGTTAATCTACCTGCAAGGTACCGGCTTTTTGCAGGCTACCGGCTACCCGATGGCAAAGCGGGGTGATTGCTGGTGACTATGTTCCCGCACACCATCACCCTGTACATCATCACCGAAGATCAAGTTACTTTTGAACAGGTGACGAATATCACGGTGCTGGAAGGGGTGCTGTTGGATGCTGCCAAGGCAACCAATGTTCGTTCATCCGGCATGGAGAACGCCGATGCGGTGACGGTATACATCCCATTCGGCGTGAAAGCCTACGACGGGCAGACAGCCGAAATCAAGCGGTATGTATCCCCGAAGGAATACCATGCCGCCGCCGATAAAAGTGGCCTGTGGACGCTGGATTCTGCACCGCCTACCGATGTTTCTACGTTCATCGTCAAGGGTGAGGTTGTAGAGCCTGAGAAGGATTTCCAGTGGATTAACCGCACACATGATGATGTATATAGAATCAATTCGGTGGATGCGAAGGATTTCGGCTCGGAAGAGATGAAACATTTTGAAGTAGGTGGGCGTTGATGATTAGCGTTAGGGTTGATGTAAAAATTGACGCCGCCAAGTTCGCCCAGCGTGCAGACAGGGCCAAGGAGGTCTTGGCAAACGAAGCCATGAAAGACACCGACCAGTTTGTTCCAGCCCTTACAGGTTCCCTTGCGGGACGAGCTAGGGTGCAGGGAGATACCATCGTATACCCTGGCCCATATGCCCGTTTTCTGTGGGAAGGGAAGGTATTGGTTGACCCGGATACCGGAAGCCCCTGGGCTAGGCCTGGAGCTACTAAAGTGGCAAACGGAAAGAGCTTGGTGTTCACCAAGGCAATGCACGGACAGGCGCAAAGCCATTGGTTTGACGCTTCTAAGGCTGTGAATCTGCCGAACTGGGTAAAGAAGTACAAGGAGGCGATATTGAATGGATGATAGACCATTACGCATGGTATCCAAGGCAGAAACCGATCAGATTTCCAGGAAACTGCTGGTTTGGTTGAATCAGTATGAAAGTAAACCCGCCAATATCGCCTTTGAATACCTTCCTTCCGATCAGCCTGGTATGGCACTTTCTACTATCCAAGGGGCCTACAAAACCAAGGAATACGTTCGCGGGGCGTATCAGGGGCAGTATCAATTCAAAATCATCTACCGCCTGCAACCATCCAGCAACAACGACCGGTTGAAAGCTGATGAAATCCTGGATGCTATTGGTGACTGGGCCGTATCCCGCCGCCCATTGCCTTATTTGGGGGATGGGAAACAGGCAACTAAAATTACCTGCAACACCAGGGCGGCAATGTTCGCCCGGTACAACGATAACACCGAAGATCATCAAATTCTGATGACTATGGACTATTTTTCCGATTGAAAGGAGAAAAACATGACTGTTTCTGAACTCATGACGGGCAAAACCCCGTCTGCATCCTATGAGGGTATCATCACCAACGATGATGGCGTTCTGGCAATTGATATTGCCGATACTCCTAGCGGTAAAATCGGTGACTATGTGGTTGCCCAGGTTGGCATTTCCAGCGTGGACGCCCAGCTGAACCCGGAGACGGAGGATAAGACCTACATCCGTGCAGGCAAGGCAACCACCAAAACCGCCACTCAGCGCACATTCAACGTGACCGGTGACAAGTACGTCGGCGATGAATTCCAGAATTTCATTGCCAGCCACAAGATCAAGTTCGGCGTTGGCCAGAAAGTTGTTGTTCCCTACGTTTTCTATTCCCTGCTGACCGGCAAGGGCGAAAAGGGTAAGGCCGCTATCATCGTCAATTCCGATGGTTCCGGTGAGGCCGGTGCATCCGCTGAGATCGATGTGGACGTGATGGCTGTAGAGACCCCCAAAGAGTACGCCTATTCCGCCGACGTGTAACCAAAGATAAGGAGGACTAAGCATGGACACTTACAATATCAACGGCGTTGCCGTGGAGTATGACACTTTCGACACGGTAAACATGGATCTGTTTATCAATGAGCTGGAACGTGTGCAGAAGGAAACCGAAGCACTGCCCAAGGATGTCACTGCCTACATGAAGGGCATGTGTGAACTGGTTCGGGACTTTTTCGATACCATCATCGGGGAAGGTACCTCTGAAAAGTGTTTCGGCCCCAGAAGCAACCTGAAAGCTATCGTGTTTGCCTACGGCGATTTCGTCCGCCGGGTGGCGGAAGAGATGGCTTCCATCAAGGACATTGCGAACGGGCTTCCTGTGCCCGGTGCTGCAGCTACCCCCACCAACCGGGAGCAGAGACGCGCAGAGGAACGGGCACGACGCCGCGCAGAAGCCGCCGAGCGGGTGAAGCTGCGCAAGCCCGATGCGAACTAACCCGTTTCGAGCGCTACCGGATCATGTTGAAGTCAACGGGAAGCGGGTACCAATAGACCCTAGCTTCCGCGTCGGAGTGGCGATAGAGCTAGAGGTATTGAAGGAGGAAAAACCGGACGTTGCCGGGCTTTTATCTCTCTTCTACCGAGGCTCTGTCCCTGCCGATGTTAAAGCCGCTGTTGATGCCATGCTTGGCTTTTTTCGTGGGTATAATCAGGCCGACGGAGAACCAAAACAAGGGGATAAGAAGAAGGGAGGGAGAGTATACGACTTTGAGCAAGATGCCGAAGCTATCTCTTCCTCCTTCCTTACTTACTACAACATCGACCTTACCAAGGCAGACTTACATTGGTGGGAGTTTCGCCGCCTGCTGTTCAACCTGCCGCATGAAAGCAATTTTATGCAACGGATAATGTACAGAACGGCGGACTTAAACAAGTTGGACCGGACGCGCCGCAAGCATTTCAAGAAAATGCGTGAAATCTACGCTATCAAGGACACCGTAGACCGCAAGAAACACATGACGGTGGAAGAACGCGACGCCGAATTGTTAGCGCAGATAAACAGGAGATACCAGGAGGCAGAGGAATACGTCAAACAGAAGGGGAAAGGTGATTAAGGTGGTGACGTAAATGGCTGATGGTTCCGTTACCATCGAAATTAACGGTGATGCCAGCGAAGTAATAAACTCGTTCAAACAAGTTTCATCTGCTGCCGAAGCATTAGCAAACAACCTAAAGGGTATCACTGGTTCATTTGAGACTGTTTCCAGCGCTTCGCGGGGCATGTCAGAGGGTATTTCTGGTTCCCTTGGGGACATTGATACCTACCTGGACGAAATCGATGCCTCACTGAATGAACTGAACAACGATCCATTTTCCACAGCGGCGGATGGTGCCCAAAACCTGGGCAATTCGCTGAACGATATGGATTCCTACCTAGATGATCTTGAATCATCGTTCGATGAACTGCGAAACGACCCATTTAGCACAAACTCGGACGGCGCGGACCATCTACGCGAGGACTTGGACAGGTTGAGCGATTCAGCGGATGATGCCGAGGAGGACCTGGACAGATTAGGCGATGCTGCCGATGATGCCGGGGACCAGATGGATGAAGCTGGTGGTAGTGCCAGCAAATTCGGCGAGATTTTCAAAGGCACCTTCATGGGCAATCTCGCTGCCAAGGGCGTCGAGTTGGCCGTTGAAGCCGTTAAAAAACTCGGCGAGGCTATGATTGACGTCGGCAAGCAGGCTGTCGAAGCCTACGCTTCCTATGAGCAGAACGTAGGCGGCATTGATACCCTATTCAAAGAGGCCAGCGGCACGATGCAACAGTACGCCGCTAACGCCTACAAAACAGCCGGGCTTTCTGCCAACCAGTACATGGAGACGGCTACATCGTTCGCCGCGTCTCTGGTTTCTGGCCTGGGCGGTGACGTAAACAAAGCGGCAGAGATAGCAAACCGAGCTATCACCGACATGTCGGACAATGCAAACAAAATGGGCACCGACATGCAGAGCATACAGGACGCCTACCAAGGTTTTGCTAAGCAAAACTATACGATGCTAAAGTGTTTGGCGGCCTAGCTGGAAACGGCTGGGAGCTTATCGCGGAATTAAGCGGGAAGGCTGAAACGCTACCCCGAACCGAAGGACACGGGAACCGTGGACAGGGGCAACGCATAGGTGGTGAAAAGATATAATCCACCCACGAGGCCGCGACACCCAAACAGGAAAGCTGTGGGTGAAAAGATATGCTGAACTTGCACGAACAAAAGTGCAAGAAATTTCGGATAAAAAGCCGAAATGGTAACAAAATGAGACAATCTCAAACTTGGTTATGGCGGCACACAATCAGAAATGATTCGCCTAATCAACGATTCGGGCGTCCTTGGTAAAAAAATCAGCAGCCTAGATAATGTGTCGTTTGCGACAATGATCGAGGCTATCCACGAGGTACAAAACAATCTCGGTATCACTGGCACCACGGCGAAGGAAGCAGCTACCACCATCGAGGGTAGCGTGAACTCCATGAAGGGTGCCTGGGAAAACTGGCTCGTCGGGCTGGCAAGCCCGGACGCAGATCTTGGTGCTCTTACAGAGAATCTAGTCCAAAGCGTTGTTACGGTCATTCAAAATGTCGGACCAACTATCGGACGAATTCTCAGTAATTTGGGAAACCTCATCCTGGATGGTCTGAGCAACCTATTCCCTGACGTTGCAGGCTGGATTTCTGGCCCTATCGAAGGGGTAAAATCGGCATTTTCCACATTAGGAGAAGCCATAGGGAATGTTTTTACGCCAGAACGAACGGCGGCAATCAGTGAGTTTTTCCAGAAATTTACCGAAATTGCGGCAACGGTAGCTATCACAGCTCTCAGTGCTGCCCTTGAATTTTTGGCAAACGTAATTACCGCCGTTGTAACGGTAATTGGTGCACTGATAACCTTTTTTAGCACCACCTTACCCAATGCAATCCAAACGGTAATCACTTGGTTCCAGAATCTACCGGATGCCATTTTTAACGCATTGACATCGGCGGGGACAGCTATTCGCAACTGGGGCACCTCGGCGAAGGAAGCGCTTGTAAACGCTGTAACCAATGCTATCAATGCGGTTGTTACATGGTTTTCCGGGCTGGCAAGCAAAATTACCAGTGCTTTAACGGCGGCTGGTGCTGCTATCCGTAACTGGGGCAACAACGTTAAGCAGACGATGGTGAACGCCGTAACCAATGCCATTAACGCGGTGGTTACCTGGTTCCAGAATCTCGCCGGCAAAATCACCAGTGCACTGACTGCGGCAGGTGCAGCTATCCGTAGCTGGGGATCGCAGGCGGCAGCTAACATGCGGCAGGCGGCAAGCAACGCTGTAAATGCGGCTATCACATTTTTTTCAACCCTCCCAGGCAAAATTAAGAGCGCTTTAGCAGGCGCTCTATCTGCCCTGATTAGTTGGGGTTCTCAGATGGCGTCCCAGGCCAGGGCCAAAATGGTGCAGGTTGGGAACAACATCAAATCAACGCTTTCTTCGTTGCCTGGACAGTTGAAATCCATCGGTGCCAACATCATCCAGGGCTTAATCAATGGTATTTCCAGCAAGATAAGCGCGGCCATTGGCAAAATCAAAAGCTTTGCCGGGCAAATCAAGAGCGCTTTCACCAGCCTTTTAGGGATTCATTCGCCGTCCAAAGTGTTCTATGAGTACGGCGTGAACATCATTCAGGGCCTTGCGAACGGTTTGAAAGAAAACATCAAGCTAGCCCGTGATGCAGCTAGAAACGTTGCTAACATCGTTTCCAAAGAGGTTGAAAAGCTGAACGCAGAGATTGAAAAAATCGAAACGGCAGCTAATGAACGTGCAGCGGCTAAAGAGCTTGCTGAGTACAAGAAAAACCTAAAGGAAAAGAACGATGAACTAGCCAAGGCTGAAATTAAGGACAGGGAAAAGATTCAGGCTGATATCGACAAGCTGAACGAAGATTGGAACGAAAAACAGCTCCAAAAGCAGGAATCAGCTCAGAAGGAAGCCTTGAAATCCCAAGCGGATGCCCTGAACGAAATCAAAAACAACTACGAAAAGGCCCTGAACGAAGTTGAGAGTAGCCGGGATAGTTTGCAGGGCAAACTAAGCGACGTTGATCTATTCACCGAGGAAGACGATATCTTCCAGCTAACAAACCTGCAAAAGAGTATCGACGCTATCAACAAGTACGGTGATACCATCCAAGCCCTAAAAGACCGTGGCATTGCGGATAGCCTGCTTGACGAAGTTCTTGGGCTGGACCAAGAAAAGGCTATGAAATACGCCAACGCCCTGTTGGGCATGGCGGATGACCAGTATGAGAACTATATGGCCCTGTGGCAGGAGAAGGAAGCAGCATCTAAAAAAGTTGCCCAATCCATCTACCAGACGGAAATTGACGCTATCCATGACGAATACCTGGATAAGCTGCCGGATGAGTTTAAGCCCGCCGGACAGGAAGCAATGGACGCTTTCGGTGACGGCTTGGCTATCAGTGGTGAACGGGCTATTGCAATAGCAAAATCCGTATCTGATAGCATCCTGGCAGAACTGGATAGAATTAACGCTGCCGACGTGGTTTCCAGTGCAGTAAACGCCGAAGTTTCCGGTTTTTCCGGACGGTTGACCGGCACGGTGAACGACAAGGTAGCACAGGCCGCGTCTCTTAAAACCGAGGATATGACTGGGCTGGCAAATGCTATTGTGCTGGCATCCAGCGCCCAGGGACGAAGCAAGGAAATTGTGTTGAACCTGAACGGCAAAGAGGTTGCCCGTGGCCTGATTGATGATATCCGGGCTGTGGAAGATCAAAGCCCACGCATTGTAAGCGATTAAGGGGGTGGGGAAATGAACGAAGATACAGGCAACATGTTCCTCTCTATCGATGGAATCGAAGTCGAAGATTTGGAAGAGGGAGACTATACCGCCTATGAGGAAGAGTTGGGCGTCTCAGAGCGCATGATTTCCGGGCGGCGTATCGAAGAAGTTCGTGCCACCATCTGGCATGTGGAACTGGAATGGTCCGCAATAGACTATGCCACCATGCAGCGGATTGCAGAGGCTATGAAAGCGAAGCGTCGGCATCAATTGTTTTTTCTGCCCTCTACCGGCGGGAAAGAGCTGGTGCAGGGGTGGTTCCACCTGGTAGAGCAGCCCCAACCCACGCTCACCCGCTGGGGAGACGCTGGCCCCACCTGGGGCGGGTACAAACTGGTATTCGAGGAGATAGACGGCCATGATTAAACACAGCGCAGAATACGATGCCGCCGTCGTGGCCGATTCCAGAAAACAGTTAGTCCGGGCAGTGTTCGACCTGGTGGACCCAGATGCAACCATTAACAGCATCACTCCCAATGAGGAAGGGCCTATCTCCAACTCCGCACAGGTGGCGAATCGTGGCAACGATGAAAGCCCGGATACCATAGCAACGCTGGAACTGAATCGCTGGGTACTGGATGGGAGTTTTACCATCCGGCCCAGCGACCCGGCGGATAGACGGGGACAGGTTGGTTGGGAAGGGGAGACCCTATCCGGTCAGGATGGAAGCTTTTCCGAACCCTATCCCTATATCGAAATCGCAGTGTCCAACATCGAGATTTTACAGGCCGTAACAACGCAGTTTTCTAGCAAATCAGCGGACGGATACCCAACCGAGTTTGAAATCCACGTTTGGAGTGGCGATAACCTTCTGTATACCAGGGCTGTAACGAACAACCGAGATACCAGTGTGGTAATTGATGGATTCACGGTGAACTATCCCACACGGGCACGGCTGACTATCAAGAAGTGGTCCCTACCCAATCGTGTTGTCCGGGTTCTGCGCCTGCTATTTGGTCTGTACGAAACATGGGACACGAAAGTTTTGCAGTCCGTGGATATCCTGACAGAGGTGAATTTCTCAGGGCTGAAAATCCCGTATTCAACCTGTGATATCCGGGTAGAAAACAAAGACCATCGTTTCGACCCCTACGCCCCGAACACGATCTTTACGTCTATCGAAGATCGGCAAAGAATCGTGGTGGAGCTAGGCCTATACCTAGAGGATGGCACGATTGAGTGGTTGCCAGGTGGTACCTACTACCAGCAAAGCGCAGGTTGGAAGCTGCAAGACCTCACAGTTGAATGGTCCCTTGTGGACGTTATCGGGGCGTTGACCAAGAGAAATTTCATCGCCCCGGAAACCCTGCCAACGAAAGTATCCGGCTGGGTAGAGGCTATTATGGCAAGCCTGGGCGCAAACTTCCGCACAAACTACATCGTGGAAGATGCTGTAAAGGATGTTTCCATTACAGCCACGAAGGACGATATCAAAGACAAAAAATGCGGCGAGATGCTGCGTTTCCTCTGCATGGCAATCAACGCATGGCCCCGGCAGGATTTTGCAACCGGGTATCTGCGCGTCGGTAAGCTGGCCCAGGACGAAGGGAACCGAATTACCCTAGATAACATGTACGAATACCCCGAAATGTCGGCAAACGATGATATAGCAGATATCACGTTTAAGCTGGACAACAACAATGAAGTCACTTTTTCCGGGAATAACACCGAATCCGAGGTATCCCTGAGTGTGGATAACCCGTTTATTCACACAGAAGCGGATGCCAGAAAGGCAGTTATATCCTGCCTGTTCGAGTACGGCGGACGTTCGTTCAGCGTGAAAAGTCGGGGCAATCCATCCAGCGAATGCGGGGACATTCAGGCGGTTGATACGCAATTCAAAAGTACCATTTCCGCCCGTCTGTACAAGCAACAACTCACCCTAGAAGATGGTGTAATGCGTTCCAGCCCGTCCGAACTGGTGCAGTCTCCCAACGATTCCATGTATCAGAATAAGGCTGTCTTGACTGGTTCCGGTACCTGGACAGCACCCAAGGCCGGTGCAATCAAAATCACGTTGATTGGCGGCGGCAACGGCGGCATGGGCGGCGGCGGCGGCAATATGCTGTGGGGTGATTCCTTCGACCCGAAAGACAACGACGGCGGCATTGGCGGCAACGGAGGCAAGGTGTTCATCATCGAAACAACCGCCACCCAAAACCAGGCATACACCTACGCTTGCGGTGCAGCTGGTACCGGCGGCGCTGGTGGTGCAAAAGGCCAAGATGGTACCAAGGGCACGGACGGCGGCGCTAGCACGTTTGGCGTGTTCACGTCGGCAAACGGCAAAATCTACACCTCTGGTTTGATGGACATTCAGAGCGGCGCTGTGTACGCCCAGAAGGGCGCTGACTATGCCGGTACAATCACCGGCCTGGAAGGTTCCGGCGGCGCAGGCGGCAAGCAAGGCCGCAATGGTAAATACGCCCAGCGCAAGGATAAGGAAACCGGCATGTACCATACCTATGTTGCTGCACGGGCAACAGAGGGCACAGCCGGGGAGAACGGAAAACCTGGGTGTGTAATCGTAGAATGGTAGGTGATTCAATGGGTGTAAAGCATTCCTCAATTACAGAAAACGGTAGTATCATCGACGCCCTAATCACGGACCGGACAGCGTCGGATGTTGCCGAAGCCTTTAGTTTGGCCCAGAAAATCAGCACCGGAAACGCAACGGAAGTGGAAATTACCGAGTTTCTGACCGTGATGAAAGGGAGTTACAACTACACCGACATGAATCGTGTCGGGCAGGCAGTAGCTTACCTTCGAGACAGACTGCGTGACGATGCCGGTACCTCTGTTGAGGTAGCCCCTAAAACGGACTGGGCCAATGGTGATATCCCAACCCCGGAGCAGGCGGCGCAGTATATCAGCGACGTAAAAAACATCCGTGCTGCGTTCATCCTGCCGGAGAATACACCACCGGCTCCCGAATCCCTGTCCAACCTAACTTATTCCCAGGCGAACAATATCGAAACGATATTCCAAAACCTGGACAAAACAATCGAATCGCTGAAAATCACGCTGATAACCAGCGGCGAAGTTTTCAGCGGGGAGGTGTAACATGATTGATTCTGTATTAAAGGGGACTGGTAACAGCCGATTCCTGAAAAGCGCGGTACCCGCTGGGACTAGCTGGGCGGACGCTCTGGCAATGCTTCAAGCCGGTACATTCCCCATTGATTTCAACGGCATCAACGCCGAAGGATTCCAGCAGGTGGGAACGCCTCTGAACAAGGCCAACCTGCTGAAAGATGCAACCGCCGCTCAGATCGGCCTCCCCCCCTCCACCACCCCCGACGGCATGTTTCAGGCGCTTGGGAATACGGGGGAGTTGCATGTGTGGAGGAAGACGGTGAAAACATCGAGCGATACACCGGCAGGCTACACATTGGGGACGGCGCAATCTAATTTGCGTATTCCTACCGCTGGACAGACGGTTGATTTCGTTTATTCGGCATCCATCACCGTAGGAAATGACGGGACCGTTTCCCAACCGTCATCCGGCACCAAACGCGCATTTGCTACCAGTGCGTACGTATCAGCCGTTCAATCTGTTTTAGCTGGTAAATTTTTTACCGTTAAAAACGACTATGGCTCTGTTATCGATGGTGTGTGGTATTGCCCGTCCAGCCTAACTGTTTCTGTATCTGGTAACGATATAATCCTAAGTCAGGCGCAGAAAGTCAACGCTCACGGCATTATCCCCGCCGGAACAACCACCACCTACCCCGTCTCAACCAACCCCAATGCGTATCAGGAGGGGGATGATGCCAAGCCGGCGGGGTATACGTTGGGGGAGGTGGTGATGGGGAGTTTTAGAATGTCTGGCACAGCTCCAAGGAACGCATATCTCTATAAATACGCTAACAGTGTTGCGGTTAAGGAAAATGGAGAGGTGGTTCTTCAGAACCCAGAAGCTGTTAATTTTAATTCTGACTCACATATCGGCTATGAAAGCACGGTTTTATCCTTAGTAGCTGGAAAATTTTTGTATTACTATGGACGTGACAGTATGGCCGATGATAGCAGCGCTCCTGATACCCAACCTCCATTCAACGCGACTCCGAGCGAGATCGTATATGTTCCGGCGGATGCTGCTATAACCGCTACAAGCACATACCCCGCTGGTTTCTATCTGGATAAATACCAACCCGTCACCGGCTACGCCGCTATCCCAGCCGGAACCGCCATCGAATACCTGGGGAAGTTGGGGGATAAAGCGAGGGTGCAGGTGCTCTCCTACGTCGGTACTGGTACCTACGGGAGCAGTAACCCGAACTCGCTGACGTTTGATTTTGTGCCGAAAGTAATCATTGTAAGCGGATTTTTTAATACGTATTCATATAGCATGATATTATCTCCACAAACTGGTACAGGTGTATCAATGCAAGGCTCTGACAGAGGCTACGTTTATAGGATTACATGCAAAGAAACCGATAGAGCCGTTAGTTGGTATGCCGGCAGTTACTCGGATCAGCTTAACGCAAGCGGTATAAAATACGTAGCCATCGCTATCGGCTAAGGAGGTATCCCCATGTACTACATCAACACCACCGGCCCAAACCACGGCAACCCCATCACCACCCCCTTCCCCAACTCCGTCTCGCTCCCCGACACCCTGCTGATGGACTACATCAACACTAAGGGCTTCTGCACCCTCACCGTGCAGGACGGCGCTGTGACGGCGCTGGTGGTGGACCAGGAGGCGCTGGATGCCTACAACGCAGAGCACCCGGACGTGGAGCCTGAGAAGCCTGTGACTGTGGAGGATTTGCAGGCGGAGAACAAGCTGCTGA
>ERZ1034897.133-NODE-133-length-42358-cov-18.203295_pt1 | contig 42358 bp, 49 predicted proteins | sample MGYA00520629_ERZ1034897 | MGnify/ENA primary metagenome ERZ1034897 (study PRJEB33766, sample SAMN09781789) | gut metagenome | biome: gut microbiome | host: Homo sapiens | place: Madagascar | study: EMG produced TPA metagenomics assembly of the PRJNA485056 data...
TAGTCAGGTATATAAGACATAATCTGTGGTTGTGATAGCTGTGGGCTACCCTGTGATAGCTTTGGTGATGCTGTGCTAGCTCTGCCTATATAAAGAATGGTGATGCTGTGGGCTACCCTGTTGGCTACCCTGTGGTGATGCTGTGGTGATAGCTGTGTTAGCTTTGGTGATGCTGTGGTGATAGCTGTGTTAGCTGCGGTGATGCTGTGGTGATGCTGCGGGCTAGCTTTGGTGATGCTTTGGTGATGCTGTGATAGCTGTTGACTAGCTCTGCTAGTATCCTAGCTCTGCTAGTATCCTAGCTCTGCTAGTATCCTAGCTCTGCCTATATAAAGAATGGTGATAGCTGTGCTAGCTCCGCTAGCCTGTTGCATCTTAAGTTTTCCTAGTATCACCTAGGGTTTGTTCCTATATACAGTCATTTGTGCGTTCTTTAATATTCGCAGTGTCAAGCAACAGCTGACGATGTCTGTTAAAAGATGGAGAATATCATGCTAGTTTCTAACCTTCTCGGTCACAAGAACCAGTTCATCATCAATGATTGGGATGCCTACTATTTTCAGTCGTACGACACGATGATGTGCAAAGTCGTACAGGGTGACTTAGGTGACAACTTCAAAATGATTGAAAACTATTGGTCAGCGACCACAGGCAAGCACATGAAAGCCTTTTTGGAAGAGGTTTATTTGTGGGATGTTGTCGCAGATCTCATCCATAAGCACAAGGTTTTTAAGAACCTTAAGGACTTCATGGAAAGAGTGAAAACAGTTGAGCTATTTTTGTTGGCTGTCACGGTAACCTACAAAAACCATATGGGCGAAACTGAAACATTTACGTGTACGGCGCCCTTGACTGAGTAAATATATATGATCCCTTGCAACCTCAGGGGATCACAATATATTCACTTAATAACCTAAGGGGGTCATTATGAAATACCATCTTAATGTCTTTACGGATGAATCTGAGGCTACTAAGTATCCTAACAGTGTATCAGTTTTATACTGTGTTAATGGGACTTTGATTATTGGGCATACTCACAGAAATACAATCCCATTAAAGTTACTCAAAAAATATATCAAGATTGTTAAAATGTTACTTGGTGACAATATCGAGGCTATCATTAAAGTTAACCATTGAATCGCAACATAAAGGATTCTTAAAATGCACACTAATCATCCCACCATCATCAACATGACAAAAGTCATCAAGACAAAATTTGTTCTTCCCTCGGGAAATTGGTTTAGTGGTTTCACTTGCAATACAGCAACTAAGACTGTTTGTTTTAACTACCGTGACAGAAGACGTGACGGGCAGATTGCAAGAAAATACACGATTAAATTCAATGATGAACTAAAGGTTACAGATATCATTGCTGTATCCATCCAAGGTAGCAGGATTGAGCACTTTGGTAATTGCAGGGCTGAAAAGCTCTGTAGAGAGCTCCTCATGAGGGCCTTAGATTCTCAAAAGCAAAAAGAACAAGAAGAAAAAGAACAAGAAGAAGAAATTCCACATTTTGAAGAATCTCCCGCTAAGTGGTATCTCGGTCCTATTTGCTTCGTAATAATGTTCCTAGCCTATTTAGGTCTATTTATCCTTGCGCTATATAACGTAAGACTTTGACAAATATTGGGTGTTAAAGTGAAAATGATCCTCCTGCCTAAATCCTCAAATGCAAAGACCGGAAACGTTATTCAGTCTTACTCGTCCCGGAGCACCTGCCCTGAGAGGTGTCCCTTTAAAGATGATAAAGGGTGCTATGCTGATGGACTTCGAACCTCCCGTATATGGGACAGGTGTGAGAATCCGAAGGATGACCGTTTTATAAGCAACGAAAAGGAACTAAAAGTTGCCCTTACGGGCTTCCTTCTGGAAAGGACCTACAAAGACCAAAGAGCAAAGGTTCTTTTCCGTCACAATGTGGCAGGAGATATTGCTATAAAGGGTACATCTACGATAGATGCAAACATTGTAAAAACCTTGTCTAATGCCGTGGAGTTTGCGAACTCGATTTCCACAGGGAATTTGATGGGTTATACCTATACACACTGTGAGATCAGTGCTGGCTCCGCTAAGGTGATACATGAAGCCGCCTCTAAAGGGTTTCTAATCAACGCAAGCTGTGAGACTGTGCGGGAAGTCCTGCATGCAAAAGGGTTAGGCGTTGATGCTGTAATTACCTCAGTGAATCCAGAAAAAACAATCAGAGAACTAAAAGACAACGGCTTACACGGTGTGCAGTGCCCAGCACAGTTAGGACAGCTCGCAAAGCTAGGACAAGTTACCGAAGGGATGACCTGTGAGAAGTGTAGGCTATGTAGCTTACACCGTGAGGCTATAGTAATCTTTGAGGTACACGGTCGTGCCCATAAGAGAGCTACTAAAGTAATCATGCTTAAACAACAGAATAGCAGTAAATAATATTATGACTATTGAAGATATCACTGAAGCTATAGCGGAAAACTATAGCGATACGGATCAGTGGGAAGCTACTGATAAAGCTAAAACTATTATGATGGAGCTAGATGATGATAATGAATGATGCTAAAGACACTAAGCCTGTGGCGGGTTCTCCAGAAGAGGCTACGCACTATCATGGTGCGGTGGAACCTATTGAACTCATGCAATCTATCCTAACGCCTGAGGAGTTCAAAGGATTCCTAAAGGGAAATGCTATCAAGTATGCATTCAGGGCTGGTAGGAAGGCAGGAGAGACTGCAGAGAAAGACAGAACCAAGTTTATAGTATACTCTCAGTGGCTCCATAAATATGAGCTATACGGTATCATTGACTAACCAACCCTAGGATATAACTACAAAATAATATAACGTACACTCTTAGAGAGAAGAGAGAAGGGGGTACCTAAGGTTAACCCTAGTTGTTAACCTAGGTACTCTTACATTAACACCTATAACAATTATCTTTATAAACCTTATAAAGACCTATAAAGACTTACTAAAGGTATCCCCCATGTCTTACTATGAAAACGCAGATAAGTTCTCTATCGATGAGAACAACTACGATGACATGTGTCTTAAATACGGTAAGTACCGTGTTGATCGTGAAATTGATTTGGAACTTGAAAGCAAAGACAACGCCTACAATGCTTTCATGTCTAAGCGTAATAAGGCTATCTCAGATAATAACCTAGCCAACATAGGTACTACTAAAGTACTCTTGTCTGAGACTATTCCTGCTATGGTTAAGGGTCTTGATGCATGGTTTGCTAAAGTCAACAATGGGAAGTGTGGTAAGCGTCATAGAGCCGCTAGTCTTGCAAATACTCTCAAGTCTGAGGAAATTGCATTCATTGTCTCTAAAACCATCCTGTCTAATACGATGTACCGCATTGGCCTTACTAATCTTTCGGTAAAGATTGGGGAAGCTATTGAGGATGAAGTAAGATTCAATACTATCCTTGCCTCAATGTCTCCTAAGGAAGTCCAATCATTCAAGGCAGGCATGAACAAGCGTATTGCCTTTCAGTTCAAAAAAAGGTATGCCATTCAGAAGGAGAAGCATCTTGCCGATGAAGGTAGGGTACAGTTGTGGAATAAATGGAGTCCCTCCGATAAGTTCAATGTTGGCATGAAGATGGTTGAGTTGTTTGCTCTTAGTACCAGCCTAATACACATCGTAAAGGTGTTTGTTAACGGGAACATTAAGTATTTTGTAGAGTTTGACGCAGATGTAGCGAAGTACGTTGACTATCAGGACAACTACCTCGCAGATCTCATGATGGAACATCGCCCTATGGTTATCCCACCTAAGCCGTGGACTAACCCCTTTGATGGGGGATACTACATCAACCTTAAGAAGCCCTTACAACTTGTCCGCATGTCTGCTAAGGACTGTGATGCCCTATACTCTGATGTAGATATGCCGACTGTCTACAAAGCTGTAAATGCTATTCAGGACACCGCATGGCACATTAACAATCGTGTCTTAGAAGTGGCTAATGCTGTATGCTCGTGGGAACATATCCCTGAGGCTCTGGAAATGCCCACAGCGAATCCTGCGGAACCTCCTGTACGCCCTATCGAGGCAGATACCAATAAAGACATCCAACGTGAATGGCGGCAAGCTATGACCTCATATTATCAGGAGGACAACAAACGTAAGGCTAAGCGTATTCTTGTTAACTGCATCCTCAAGCTTGCCAACGACTTCAAAGATGACGAAGCAATTTATTTCCCTCATAATCTCGACTTCAGAGGTCGTGTCTATCCTGTTACCCTGATTCACCCCCAAGGTAATGACTTTATGAAATCAATGCTTGAGTTCTCCGAAGGTGTGGAACTTGGTAAGGATGGTCATACGTGGCTTGCCTTCCAAGGTGCAAACATGTGGGGTCTTGATAAGAAGCCCATTGAGGAACGCATTGCATGGGTTTACGAGAACTCTGATATGATCATCAGCATTGCAGAGAAGCCCTTGGACAACCTGCAATGGACTGAGGCAGATAGTCCGTGGGAATTCTTAGCATTCTGTTTTGAATGGAATGACTATCTTAAGATTGGGGAATCCTTCAAGTCTAAGCTTGCCGTAGCCTTCGATGGCTCCTGCTCTGGCTTACAGCATTTCTCTGCGATGCTTCGGGATGAAGTCGGTGGGGAAGCCGTCAACCTTAAGCCTGATGATCATGTCCATGACATCTATGGCATCGTTGCGGAGAAGGTTAAGGAACTCCTTAAGAAGGACATGCAGGAAGGTACAGATGACACCATAGAAGCCGCTGAGGATGGTTCTAGCTATCTCAAAAAGGGTACCAAGAGCCTTGCAAAGGAATGGCTTGATCATGGGGTTTCCCGTAGTGTTACCAAGCGTCCTACGATGACTCTTTGCTATGGTGCTAGCAAGTTTGGGTTTGCAGATCAGATCCTTGAAGATACTGTCTACCCTGCTCTTGCCCATAATCCCCTGTCCTTCTCTAAGCCATCTCAGGCTTCTCGCTATATGGCAGGACTTATCTGGGATTCCCTTAAGGGCGTTGTAGTGAAGGCTGTAGAGGCTATGGAATGGCTTCAGACTGCTTCAGGACTACTTGCAAAGGACAAGAACATTGAAGGTAAGAACCTTCCCACCACGTGGATTACTCCTGCAGGTTTCCCTGTGAAGCAGAAGTACCCTAAAGTTCGAGTTAAGCGTCTTAACACTGTCCTGTCGGGTTCTATCAAGATCTTTGATACTACCTCAGGTTCTACTGAGGAAGCTACTGAAGGTTCTGTCTTGCGTCTTGCCTTTGCAGAACCTACTGATGAGATTGACAGTCGCAAGCAGAAGCAGGGCATCGCTCCTAACTTTGTTCACAGCATGGACGCATCTCACTTGATGCTTACTGTCTGTGCTTGTGTTGACAAGGGTGTAAATGCCTTTGCGATGATCCATGATTCCTACGGTGTCCCTGCAGGACATGGCTCTATCATGTTCACAACTGTCCGAGAAGTCTTTGTAAGCACCTACACGGAGAACGATGTATTGCAGGATCTTCACGATCATATTTGCAACCTGTTGTCTCCTAAGATGCTCAAGGATCTCCCCGAAGTACCAACCAAAGGCAATCTGGATCTTGATTGCGCTAAGGAGTCTATGTATGCATTCAGCTAGTACACTAAGTACACTAGCATTCAACTAACCTTTAATATAACGTACACTAGTAGAGAGAAGCTAGTTCACTAGCAGAAGCTAGCCCGCTAGCAGAAGAGCATATAAGCCTCTCTCTACTTTTTTTCATATCTGACTTAATATAACGTACACTAGTAGAGAGAAGATCTCTCTTAAGTACACACAAAGGAAACACACACTATGAACGATATTCGACTTACCACTCCCAAGGGCTATGCACAGTATCCGTACCTTAAGGATCCTGACACCAAGTTCAATCCTGATGGGGACTATAAGGTTAACCTTGCGATGGACGACAACGAAGCTACTGGTAAGCTCATCACAAAACTTCAGCAGATGCTCGAAGACTTTTACGATAACGATGAGGAAGTTGCTAAGGCCGTTGCTAAGGGACGCAAGGTTGTCATGTCTGACATCTACGAGAAAGATGAAGAAGGCCGCATTGTCTTGAAGTTCAAGCAGAAGGCCAAGATTACAAAGAAGAATGGTGAAAAGATCGATATCAAGCTCCCGCAGTTTGACTCCCGTGGCAAGCCCATGGAAGCGGCTAACATTGGCCGTGATTCTGTCATCAAGATCAACTTCTCTGTTCGCCCGTACTATCTTCCGACTACCAAGACCTGCGGGTTGTCTCTCCGTCCTGTAGCCGTGCAGGTGATTAAGCTCAACGAGTTCACTGGAGGTGGCTCTGCGGAATCATATGGATTTGGTGATGAGGGGGAAGGCGGCTATGAGGCTTCCCCTAAGGAACCGTGGGAAGACGATAGCGCTACTGATGACGAAAGCCCCTCGAATTTCTAAATAGGAGAAAACCATGACTTACAAGTTCACTGAAGAAGCCATCAAAGACGAGCACAAGTTTGCCCTTGTCTCTGAATATACCCGTGAGGTTATTCTTAACAAGATCAATGAGGAGATCAAGGAGCGAGGTACTTCATTTTTATACTTCGTTCAGATTGCTGGTGAGTATCTGACATTCAACAATAGGGAATTGAATAAGCTTCCGATCTCAAGTGTCAAGTTCTTCGTAAACCACAGTGATCTTGAGGATATCCCTGAACCCCTTAAGGAACTTGAGGCAGGGATTTGGATTGACGTGAGAGATCTCAAGAACTATGATCTTTCTGAAGCAATTAGTGATGCTTATGTCGTAGTTGCAACTGCTTCAGGTGATGAACTTAAAGGTAACTTTATGTCGCACACTTCCCCTTATGTAGTTGGTAGTCTTATCAATTCCAAGATGCTTGAGATTGTTTCTCTTGATGATAATTCTTACGACCTGTACATGTTTGATCGAGTCATGTTCATCCCATCTGCCGCTAAGACTAAGAAGGAAGGATAACCTACATGACAACCCGAAAGGCCGCCTACAGTTACATGAAGCGGCATGATGCGGGTACTTATAGGTCAGGTCTTGAGGAGGCTAACAGCGATCTCCTTAAGACCTTTTCAATTGAACCTAAATATGAGCAATACTATCTTGAGTATGTAGTACCCGAAAGTAAACACAGATACACCCCTGATTTCGTACTTCCTAATGGTATCATCATAGAAACCAAAGGGGTATGGGACGCAGAGGATAGAAAGAAACATCTGCTCATCAAAGAGCAACACCCTAGCTTAGACATTCGTTTTGTCTTTAGTAGGTCAGCTACTCCTATTTACAAGGGATCTAGGACTACCTACGCATCATTCTGTGACAAGAACGGGATCCCCTATGCAGACAAAAGGATACCTGAGGAATGGCTTAAAGAGCCTGTAAAGAAAATACCTAGGGGTATTCTGTTTAATAAAAACAACAATAATAAAAGAAGTAGTATTAGTAAAAATGACTGTTAACTATAAGAAACCACATATTGAGACCCATAAGAGTTTCATCAAGTATAAGACAAGGACTGAGACTAAGTTTATTGTTGTCCATTGTTCTGCAACACAACCTAAAAGTTCCTATGACTGGAAGACAATTGATCAGATGCACCGACAGCAAGGGTGGTTAGGTATTGGCTATCACTTTGTTATTAAGACTGATGGAACTATCCAAGAGGGTAGATCTCTGGATTCCATTGGCTCACACGTTAAAGGTCATAACAGCGATTCCGTAGGCATCTGCTTGATTGGTGGTGTTGATTGTAGTGGCAAGTCTGTTGATAACTTCACTAAGGAGCAGAAGGATTCTCTCAGAGTTCTTATTGATTACCTGAGAGGTGTCTATCACGATGAGGTTACTGTATGCGGTCACAGAGATTTTAAAGGGGTGCATAAGGACTGCCCCTGTTTTGATGTTAAAACTTGGTACGGTACAGGGGCTAAGTACGTTAAGTTCTCCAATGAGGATGGAGCTTTTCTGAATAAGATAGGACTGTCTAAGGCAGACTTTGAGGAATACAATGGCAACATTGAGGATATCCAAGAAGGTGATCTTGTCTACTTAGGCTATAATGAATAAAACGTACACTAGTAGAGAGAAGCAATGCTTAGATATCTTAAAGCGTTTCTCATTGGTGTAGCCTTCTTTATTGGTTTGTACCTAGGGTCTTCCTATGAAGAGAACAAATATAGGGAGATCCTAGTATCAAACCAGAAAGAGTACATTGCAAAGATTGATGAGGTAACCAAAAGAAAAGATGCAACGATTAACTTACTTCTTAAAGACATGGCTACCACTGATGCTTTGCAATCTGCTCTTGATAAGCGGATTAACAGGTTGCAGTACAACATCAACAGTGGAAACAAGGCCATCATGCAACATACCGATAGAGCTTATGCAGAGTCAATCATCCAGTGTAGACAACTATTGTCAGAAGGTGCAGAGCTACACGGAGAAGGTGTTAAAATACTCAGAGACACCAACAGACGACTTGAAGCAATAATTAACTTACACAAAAATTCCTCTCCTTAGCTCAGAAGGATAGAGCAACAGCCTTCTAAGCTGTGGGTCACTGGTTCGAATCCAGTAGGAGAGACCAAATAAGCTGTTTGATTGTACTCCTCTCACCATAAGAGAAGTGAGGAAGTCCTATGGCTCTTAGTAGGTCGGGTAGCTCCCGACTAGGATGTCTACCGAATTAGATCCGTAGGGGCAACGGTTACCCCACAGTACCTAGTTATTTTTAAAGAGAGTCTTTTATGCAGACTAAGGAAGAACTTGATCGTAGTGAACGTGCTTGGGAATCCCGTTGGGAACAAGAGTACGAAGAGTATCTTGATAAGCTGTGGGTCACTGGTTCGAATCCAGTAGGAGAGACCAAATTTTATAGAGAGGCCCGTTGGGAACAAGAGTACGAAGAGTATCTTGAATCTCTTGATGAAGAAGATGAGGAAGATTACAACGATGAGGACGACGAAGAATGAATATTTGTACTGCGAAGTGTCTTGTTCATTATGAAAACCTGTGGACTTTCGAACTGACGTATCCCCGATACATCCATAGTGAGTTCATGACGCATCGTGTCTTTTCACGTAATGCTAGTAGCTCTCGTGCTATCCCTGTGAAGCGTATAATTGAACAGGTACGAGAGAACCCTGTGATTCCCCCTAAGGTCTTCATGAATCAGAAGGGCATGGTAGGTGAGACTGAGGCTGATCCAGTCACTGCTACTGCCTTCCATGTTCTTTGGGAGGAAGCCGCAGAGAATGCCTGCAAGACTGCTGAGATGATGGAACGCTTGGGTATCCATAAGCAACACGTTAACCGTATCCTTGAACCCTTCCAGTTCATTAAGGTGATCGTTACGGCTACTGATTGGTGCAACTTCTTTGTTCTCAGACTTGCACCTGATGCACAGCCTGAGATTCGAGAACTTGCAAGTGCAATCTACGATGAGATGAATCGTTACCATAACAAGGCTGTAGGTGTCCTTGAGCTTGACAAAGAGCATAGTGTGGTGTCCCTTCCGTACATCACTGATGAGGACATTAAGGAGATCGGAAAGGAAGAGTATCATCTCCTTATGAAGATCTCAGCCGCTCGTTGTGCTCGTGTCAGCTATAATAATCATGATGGTTCTAAGCCTGACATTGAGAAGGATCTTAAACTGTATGGTCATCTCTATGACAGCAAGCACATGTCTCCTATGGAGCATGCTTGTATTCGAGATGAAGATCATCGTAAAAATGCTAATCTGAATGGTTGGAAGAGTTTGCGTTATCTCATTGAAACCTACGAAGATCTATAGTAAATCATGAGCAACTATCAAGAGAGTACATTTCTTTATCATGAACCTTGCCCTAAATGTGGTTCCTCTGACGCCTGTGGTGTCTTTAGTGATGGCCACCGCTACTGTTATTCTTGTAATTCTTATTTTAGAGCTGATGGGAAAGTAACTGACAATGGGGAAGTAATCCATAAAAAGGAGAATGCTATGAGTAAGGAATGTATTCCTCTTGATGACCTTAAGGTGTCTTATCTTTCTGCAAGGAAACTTAATCAGGACACCTGTTCCAAGTTCAAGTACATGGTAGGTGACTATAAAGGTACTCCCTGTCAAGTAGCTAACTACTATGATGACAGTGGGAACATCGTAGGCCAGAAGCTGAGGTTTCCTGACAAATCCTTTGCAGTCCTTGGTAAGATCTCTAATCGTCTCTTTGGTTCTCAGTTGTGGTCTTCAGGCAAAAAGATTGTGATTACCGAAGGTGAGATTGATTGTCTTACTGTGAGTCAGCTTCAGTCCAACAAATGGCCTGTTGTGAGCATCCCTAATGGTGCTCAAGCGGCCAAGAAGGCCATTGAAGCTAACCTTGAATACCTTGACAAGTTTGAAGAAGTGGTGCTCATGTTTGACATGGATGAGCCCGGTCGTAAAGCTTGTGAAGAGTGTGCTAAGGTGTTGCCTGCGGGTAAGGCATTCATTGCTAACCTACCTTTGAAGGATCCTAATGAGTGCCTACTTGAAGGTAAAGGTAGTGAAGTTATTCAGGCTATTTGGAATGCAAAGCCTTACAGACCTGATGGTATTGTTTCAGGTACAGACCTGTATGAGAAGTGTGTAACAGACATTGATGACCTTAAGGATTCTGTAGAGTATCCTTGGAAGGCGCTTCAGAACAAAACTAAAGGGGCTAGACATGGCGAACTATATGTCTTCACCAGTGGAAGTGGCATGGGAAAGTCAACCATCCTCAGAGAGCTTGAATACTACTTTGGTGTTCGGCGGGGTGAACTATGCGGAATTGTTGCTCTTGAAGAATCTACTCGAAAAACTGGGTTGGAACTCATGTCAATTCACCTTAATAAGCGACTCATACTCGATCCTGAGGGTACAGATGAAGATGAGCGAAGCAGAGCTTTTAAAGATACAATTGGGAACGGAAGATTCTTCCTATACGATCACTTTGGGTCTCTTGATTCAAATAATTTGCTTAGCAAGCTCCGCTATATGATCGTTTCATTAGGATGCAAACGGATCTTTCTTGATCACATTTCCATTGTGGTCTCTGGTATGGATACCGATGAGGATGGGGGTGAACGCAAGGCAATTGACAAGCTAATGACTAACCTTCGTTCCCTTGTGGAAGAGACTGGTGCTACAATGTTCGTAGTGTCTCACCTTAAGCGTCCTGAGAAGAAAGGACATGAAGAGGGGGCACAGGTGTCACTGTCTCAGCTTCGAGGCTCTGGAGCTATTGCACAGCTCTCTGATATGGTGATCGGCCTTGAGCGTAACCAACAGGGAGACAACCCCAATGTGCTTACTATTAGGGTCCTTAAAAACAGATTTTGTGGCTTGACTGGTGTCAGTGGGCACCTTAAATATAATACTGAGACTGGGAGATTGGAGGAAGATGAAGAAGGAGAAGAATGTCCTTTTACTGCTGACACTGAGTTCTAAGAAGTGTTCTTGCTGTGGCGAAGTTAAACCTACTACGGAGTTCACAAGGCTGAATAGGCACGGAAAGTGGGGTTTCTGTTCTGGGTGCAAGGAATGTAATAATAAAAGATCTAAGAAGTATTACAAAGATAACCCTGAGAAGTGTAAGGAAGCTGTTAAGAGTAGTGCCCTTAAGAGAAAGTACGGCATTACTAAAGAGGACAAAGAGAGGATGCTTAAAAACCAAGGCTACAAGTGTGCTATTTGTGGTCAAGAGATCTTTTTGTTTGGATCTTCGCATAAGCTAACAGCCCACGTAGACCACGACCACAAGACAGGTAAGGTTAGGGGTCTTCTCTGTCATGGGTGCAATATAGGGTTAGGAAAGTTTATGGATAACACTGATTATTTACTTAGTGCTATCTCTTACCTAAAGAAAAACAAATAAGCAAAGCTATTTAAGGAATTAAAGATGAGTTTTAAGGAGTTTGTGTACCCACTTACTTTCTGGTATTACGACAAGGACCTGTCCCTTACGGATCGTGCTATCGCAGGCTTTTTTCTTATCCTGTTACTCCCTATAGCACCCGTAATTCTAGCCTCTGAGCATGAGAATTCTGTCACGTACAGCGCCCTAAGCTCTCTGATATTCAAGATCTACGTGATTGCTATGTGGGTGATTACAGTTACAGGTATCTCACTTCTAGTGTTTCTGTAGGATCTTTTTAGCAAAGCTATTTAAGAAATAAGCAAAGCTATTTAAGGAATAGAAAATGCTGACTTTAAAAGACAAATTCATTGTATTCGATATTGAAACTGATGGGTTGCTTGACACAACCAAGAGGTTTTGGTGTGGTTGGATTTATGACTCTTATACTGATTTATACACTGGTTACACTGATCTTGATGGGTTATTTGAAGCTTTGAACAAGTATGGCACTAGCGGGTATAACATCGTAGGCCATAATATCTGCAAATTCGATATCCCAGCTCTTAAGAAACTTAAGGGTGAGAGGTTTGCATTTGATGTTCGAGATGTATGTATTGACACTCTTGTACTTGCTCGTTTGATCTACTCGAACATTAAGGACACTGACGTTGGTCTTATGCGTACTGGCAAGCTCCCTAAGGCTCTCTATGGTTCCCACAGCTTGAAGGCATATGGGTATCGGTTGGGTGAGTTGAAAGGTACCTATGGAGAAAAAGAGGATGCATGGGACACGTTTACCACTGAGATGTACGAGTACAACAAACAAGACGTTATAGTCACCCTTAAGTTGTTCAGGAAGCTGATGGCTAAGGGTTACCCATTGAAATCCATTCAGCTTGAACACGATATCGCCTGGGTTATGGCTAAGCAAGAAAGGAATGGTTTTGTCTTTGATAAAGATGCGGCAGTAAAGCTCTATGCTGACCTCTCTGCTAAGAGACAAGAGCTTTATGACAGCCTTGTTACTGAGGTAGGTACTTGGACTGTCTACAAGGGTGATAAGGTCTACAAGAGGGATAACGCTAAGAAAGGTATTAAGGCAGGCATTCCCTACCCACAGTACGAAGAAGTAACCTTTAATCCCAACTCTAGGGCTCATATAGCTAAAGTCCTCATGGATCGAGGTTGGGATCCCCCTGAGGTTACACCTACGGGTGCACCTAAGGTTGACGAAGATACCCTGCAGTCTGCTATGGATATCTCATTGACACCTAAGATCCTTGAGTACCTATTGATTAACAAGCGTATTGCACAGCTTGCTGAGGGTGATAATGCTTGGCTTAAGCTTATGAAGGAAGATGAAGATGGATACTATCGCATTCATGGCTCTGTCAACCCTAATGGGGCTGTTACTGGTAGAGCAACTCATTCTTATCCTAACGTTGCACAGGTACCTGCGGGAAGGTCTCCATATGGTAAGGAGTGCAGGTCTTTGTTCACAGTGCCTAAAGGATGGTTTGAGGCTGGTATCGACGCTTCTGGCCTTGAGCTTCGTTGTTTTGGGGCTTTCCTGTTTCCTTTCGACAACGGTGCTTACATAAAGGAAATCCTTGAGGGTGACATTCACACTCATAATCAGAAGATGGCAGGGCTTCCTACGAGAGACCAAGCGAAGACTATGATCTACTGCATGCTCTATGGTGGTGGTGACGGTAAGCTTGGTGCTGTCATCAATGGTACTGCTAAGGATGGTAAGGCTCTTAAGGAAAGATTCTTTAAGGCTGTCCCTGCATACAAGAAGCTCTGTAGCTCTATCGATAAGGCTCTTGTTGAATCCTCTGAATGGGTAGGTAATACTCAAAAGATAAAGTGGAGGAAGCGTGTGCATCCTGATTGCCCTACTCTTAGTATTTCTCATCATATTCTTGGGCTTGATCGCCGTATTGTTTATGTGCGAAGCCCTCATTCAGCGTTAAACACTATCCTGCAGTCTGCAGGTGCCCTAATTTGTAAGAAGTGGGTGTGTCTTGTTGAGGAGAATATGCGTAAAGCAGGCTACAAGCACGGTTGGGACGGAGACTTTGCCATGATGGCTTGGGTGCATGATGAAGTACAGGTAGCTTGTAGAACCAAAGAAATCGCAGAGGATTGCGTAAGGATTGCTCAGGAGTCTATGAGACAGACTCAGGAGTTCTTTAAGTTTAATTGTCAGTTGGATACTGAAGGTAAAATTGGAGATAACTGGTATTCTTGCCACTAAGGAGTAATTATGATGACTAAAAAGATTAAGATCGTTTTCAAGTATGACCATGATGAATATGGGAATTACCTTAATGCTCGCATTGAGACTCCTAAGGGAGTCCATTGGCTCTACGACATCACTACTGAGGAAGCTATCGTTGAGGCTCTTAAGGATGTCAATGTAGAGCTTGAAACGGACTACGACTTGGGTGAAGATGAGGAGGACTACGAGTAATGCATAAGTATCTTATGTTCCTTGGATATATTGACGCTCATCCCCCTAAGCTTCAGTCTGACTTCTGTCGATACAAAGCTAAGCTTGTAGCTGAGGCGGCATCCCGTGGTCACATTACGTGCTTCTGCTTTGGTAAGCCTACTAACAAGTGGCACCTGACTACTGAAGGTTTTGAACTTTATAACTCCAGTAAGGATATCTATTATGGTCAAGCTATTGATTGATGGGGACATTCTTGCCTATAAGGCATCCTCAAGTGTCCAAAAGGACATCGACTGGGGTGATGGTCTTTGGACTTGTCATGCCTACCTTGAGGATGCAATAGAGCAGTTTAAGAACCTTTTGGATGGCATTTTGTTTGCCCTAAAGGAAACTACTCTTGAAGATTATTCTATTTCAGATATGATGTTTTTCTTTTCTGATGAAGATAACTTTAGAAAACATTATCTTCCTGCATATAAGAGTAATCGAAAGAATATCCGAAAGCCTACCTGCTATAAAGCTTTGGTAGAATGGGTCTATAATAACCACGAATATACTGTAGTTAAACCTATTAAATATCTTGAGGCTGATGATGTAATAGGCATTTATGCTACTACCTATAAAGACACTATTATCGTGTCTATGGACAAGGATTTTAAGACTATTCCATCTAAATTCTTTGACTTTGGTAGAGGTGAATTTAAAGACATTACTGAAGATGAGTCAAAGTATTGGCTCATGTATCAGACACTCATTGGGGACACTACAGATGGATATAAGGGGTGTCCTACGTATGGCCCTGTGAAAGCTAAGAAGCTCCTTGATGCTACTCCTGTGGAGTCCTATTGGGATGCTGTGGTCAAGGCTTATGAGAAGCAGGGACTCACTGAGGATGATGCTATCCTGCAGTGTACGATGGCTAGGATTCTCCATAAGGAGGACTTCCTTAGGTTCACTGAAGGTGAGCTTCCTCCTTTGTTTAATCCGAGTAAAACGTACTCTTAAAATACACAAGCATTAAAACTTAAAAGGTACACTAGTAGACTGAAAGGAATACATAACTATGGAAAAACCTGAAAACGTGGTTGACATTGATGAAGATTTCCCGTATATACCTAAGGATCTCCTTGAGAGAATCCAGAAGGACTTTGATATCCGTAAGATGATCTGGTACTCTGATGACCGTAATCTCCTTATGGGTATCCAACAGGTTATCTCTTATCTTGAAGATCATTATAATAAACAATCTAATTAATGGAGATAACTAACTATGGGTGCTCTTTTTAAGAAGCCTAAGACTCCTGACATCAAGGTCAATGCTCCTGCTATTGAGAACCCTGTTCTTGAGCCTGAGGCCCCTGAGCTTGGAGCTGAGGAGACTGAGGAACATAAAAAGAATAAGGGAAAGAAAGCCTTAAGGATTGACTATGTTGGTTCTGCACGAGGGACTAATCCCCTCTAGTAAGGTCTATAAGATTTGTGTCTTAAAAGGTAAAGAAGACATTAAGATCTTAGATTATATTTTTGATAAGGGAATTGAGCTGATTAAATATAATCCTAATTCCCTTCCGTTTGTCTCTAAGTATTCTAATAAAGATATTGTCTATGATTTTCTAAAGCAGATTGTCTTATCAGAAGATAATAGTGGTTATTGTGTACTTAGTTGCTACGATAAGGATATGGAACTCGTGGGTGCATCCCTAGTGTCTTGGGGGAGTCCTTGGTATGCACCTACGAGTATCCAAGTCATTAACGAAGAATGCACTGTAGCTTTTAAGCGAGGTGTTGGTTTAGCTAGAGCTTTGGCACATGTCTTAGAAAAGACTGCCAAAGATAAAGGCTTTAAACTGGTAATGTTCTCTAATGCGAATCTTCCCAATAGAAAGATGTTGGAGAATACCTTTGAGAAACACCTAGGTTATTCTTCATACAAGACTTTTTATAAAGAAATTATCTAATTTATAGGAAATTTAATAATGGGCTGGTTTAAGAAAGCCTTTAAGAAGGTAGCTAAGGTTGCCACTTTTGGTGCTTACCGAGGTGGTGGCTCTGGTGGTGGTGTAGTTGAAGCTCCTACTCCTGCTCCTGAAATTACTCTCAATCAGAAGGATGAGGGTGAAGCTAAAGAGAAGGTTGAGAATGCAAAGCTTAAGGCTCGTAAAGGTAAGAAGGCTTTGAAGATTTCTAAGGACGAAGCACCTGCTACCGGTGTTGGACGTAACATTGTCTGAGGATTGGTAATGGACGGTTGGGATGGCGGAAAACTCTGAACATACTGCAGGTAATATTCCCCTTGAGGGTGCTAAAGTTACCTATGACAAATTAACTACTGATCGAGATCCATATACTCAGAGAGCTGAGAAGTGTGCAACCTATACGATTCCTATGCTTTTCCCTAAGGAATCTGATGATGGTGGTACGAACTATACCACCCCATATAATTCTGTAGGTGCTAGAGGTCTTAACAATCTTGCCTCTAAGCTTCTCTTGGCTCTCCTGCCTCCGAATCAGCCCTTCTTCAGACTTGGGCTTGACTCTGAATCAACCATCATGCTGAATGAATCTGGTGATACCCAGATGAAAGACAATATTGAATATGGTCTTTCACTTATGGAACAGCAGATGGTTAAGTATATGGAGTCTCAGTCTCTTAGACCTACTCTCTTTGAAGCAATCAAGCAGTTGATCATTGCAGGCAATGCTCTCTTGTTCCTCCCTCCTGCTGAGGGTGGCATGAGATGCTACAGCCTTAGAGAGTACGTTGTACAGAGAGACACTATTGGTAATGTCCTTCAGCTTATTGCTAAGGACACCGTAGCTAGAGGCTCACTCCCTGATAACATTCAATCATTGCTACCTGAAACTGGTGATCAGTCTCTTAATGAGAAGGTGGATATTTATACACATATCTACAGGGTAGCTGAAGGTGAAGGTTATCATTGGGAATCCTATCAGGAAATTTCAGGTGAGACTATTGCAGGTTCCGAACAACAGTATCCTGCAGGTAAGACACCTTGGATTCCTTTGCGATTCTCCAAGAAGGACGGTGAACATTATGGTCGATCCTTCATTGAGGACTATTTGGGTGACTTGATCTCTCTTGAGAATCTCTCCAAGGCAATCGTAGAGATGTCTATGGTTGCATCTAAGGTTCTCTATTTGGTTTCTCCTGCTTGTCAGACTAACATTAGAGCCTTGGCTAAGGCTGAGAATGGTGCTTTTGTTAGAGGCAGACAGGAAGACGTCATTCCCATGCAGTTGAATAAGAGCATGGACATGTCTACTGTGTTGACTACAGCACAGCAGATTGAATCTCGCTTGTCTTATGCATTCCTTTTGAACTCTGCAGTTCAGAGCGGTGCTGCAGGTAGAGATAGAGTTACTGCAGAAGAGATTAGATACGTTGCAGGTGAGCTTGAGGACACCCTTGGTGGTGTCTATTCTCTCTTGTCTCAGGAACTTCAGTACCCCTTGGTTGGTTGTGTCTTTAATCAGATGCAGTCTCAGGGGTTGCTTCCTGTGCTTGATGACAGCATTGCTGAGATTGAACCTACGATTATCACTGGTGTTGACGCTCTTGGTAGAGGTCAAGACCTTAACAATCTTGCTCAGGCATTGCAGATCATGCAACAGTTCCCTGAGTTCTTGCAGGCTCTCAATGTAGGCAACTTAGCTACACGTATCTTTGCGGCGGCTCACATTGATGCTACCGGTCTTGTGAAGACTCCTGAGGAACTTCAGGCAGAACAGCAGGCCGCTATGGAACAGTATGCACAACAGCAGGGCATTGATGCCTCTACTCAGATTGCTACTGAAGAAGCTAAACAACAAATGGAATAATCAATAATGGAAGACAATTCTCAAGTTTATGATACGCCAACTCTTCAGCAGGAAGCTGAAGCTAACAACATTGAAATCATGGAATCTGGTACGGATCAGATTCAGTATGATGACAATTTTGGAGGTGTTCCCCCTGTCAAAACTGAGGGGGAAGAACCTTCCAACAACACCGAAGGTACTGCCGAAGAGGGTGAAGGATCTACAGCGAAAGAAGAAGGTGAGAAAGATCTTCAGGAAGAAGTAGACAAGCACAGCAAGGCAGTTAATTCGATTAAGGAAGACCTTAAGAGTAAGGGTGTGGATTTCAACAGTGCAGTCAAGGAATATGAAAAGACTGGTTCTCTTTCTGAAGAGACTGTTGAAGCTCTCAATAAGGCAGGTTATCCACCTGAAGTTATTGAAGCCTTTATTGAAGGTCGCATTGCTATGGAGGAACGTTTCACCAACGCTATTTATGAATCCGTTGGCGGTGAAAAGGAATACCGTAGCATTGTTAACTGGGCATCCCAGAATCTAAATAAGAAATCCATTGATGCCTTTAATCGGGCTATCGATAACAACAACATCAATGCAATTACTCTTATGCTTGACGGTATGAAGGCTAAGATGATTGCTAAGATGGGCACCGCTAATAAGTCTATTCATGGTGGTGCATCAGCTCCTAAGAATTCACCTAAGGGTTACTCTACGAAGACAGAGATGATCAAGGCTATGTCTGATCCTCGCTATGGTCGTGATCCTGAGTACACCCGTATGGTTGAACAACAGATGTGGGCAACTAATATTTAAAACTTTAATAACAACAATCTTTATTTAATTTTTAATAGGAAACTATAAACAATGGCCGCTCTTCTTGAAACTGGCATCTCTAATCCTGGTAAGAACCTCTCTGCAGGTGAACGTGATGCTCTCTTTATGAAGGTCTTTTCAGGTGAAGTGCTGACTGCCTTCGCCCGTAACACCGTGATGATGTCTCGTCATCAGGTTCGAACGATTGACCATGGAAAATCGGCTTCATTCGCTGTCATGGGTCGTACCCGTGCTAAGTATCTTGCACCGGGCAACTCTCTTGATGATCAGCGTAAGAAGTTTGAACACACTGAAAAGGTCATCGCTATCGATGGTCTTCTCACTGCTGACTGCCTCATCACTGATATTGATGATGCTATGAATCACTATGACGTTCGAGTTGAGTACTCCCGTCAGCTTGGTGAAGCCCTTGCTCAGTCTGCTGACTGCGCTATTATTAATGAACTTGCCAATATGGCCGCTAAGGATGCCACTGTCCCGGAAAATATCCCTGATAATGGTACCGGTGCTGATAAGGTGAAGGGCACTGGCAAGGCTTTCGAGTTTGAAACGGGTATTGCTATCTCGCAGTCAGCTGATTACGGTAACAAGATCATTGAAGGTCTTCTTGCCGCTCGTGCCGCCTTTACGAAGAACTACGTTCCGATGGGTGACCGCTACTGCCTGCTCACGCCTGAAGGCTATTCTGCTCTTATTAAGGCTCTTATGCCCGACTCAGCTAACTATCAGGCTCTCTTCGATCCGAACTCTGGCAAGCTCCAGACGATTTGCGGTTTCGAAGTGATTGAAGTTCCGCATCTCCTCAATGAAGGTGTTGATGGTAAGCACACGCTTTCTGAGAAGTACACTGCGGCTGGCCTTCAGGGTATCGTGTTCCACCGCTCTGCTGTTGGTACAGTTAAGCTTAAGGATCTTGCTATGGAACGTGCCCGCCGTGCTGAATATCAGGCTGATCAAATCATTGCTAAGTACGCGATGGGCCACGGTGGTCTTCGTCCTGAAGCTGTTGGTGTCTTTGTTCAGACTGCTCAGGTCTAATAAATGACTCTTGACAGAATCCACGAGGCTTATAGCAATACGTTCTTCTGTCAGTTAAGCAAGTGGGGTAGCACCCTCTCTCTTGAGGAGGCTAAGGCTCTTGGTCTCCCTATTGACGAACCTAAGGCTCGTGTTAATGGAGAGAAGGCTACCCCCACTAAGAGACCTGCTAGAAAGCCTAAAAACAATAACAATAAGGAAGAGTAATGATTATTACACCTAGTAATGAACTTGATGCTGTAAATGAAATCCTGTCGTCCGTAGGCTCAAGTCCTGTTAACTCACTTGAGGACGACCTTAATGTGGATGTATTGAATGCTAAACGCATCCTTAGTGCAGTTAGCACTGAAGTTCAATCTAGGGGTTATCGCTTCAATACTCTTAATAATGTTTATCTTACGCCCGATTCTGATACTGGGCTTGTGCCTTTTGCCCATGATTATATCAGGGTGTTTTCTTCAGGCTATAAGCTAGTTAACAGATCGGGCTATTTTTTCGACCTTGAGACGGATACTAATGAGTTCCCTGAAGGTCTTACTGTTACAGAACTTGTTAAGAAGCTTCCATTCGAAGAGCTTCCCGTTGTCTTCCGTAAGTACATTACGGTGAAAGCCGCAAGAACCTTTCAGGTAAAGTACCTGACTAGTGCAGATATTGATGCTTCACTTCAGTATGAAGAAGCTACTGCTTATGCAGACATCGTAGACTATGATCTTATGTCTGGTGAGTACAATATCTACAGTGGTGACTCGTTTATCTCTCAACAGATTCAGAGGAGCTAAGGTATGCCTTTGGTTTCTCAAAGTGTACCCTCATTCAAGGGTGGAGTCTCACAACAGCCTGACATTATCAGATTCCCTGATCAGGTTACTGAGCTTATCAACGGTTTCCCTAATGAGGTTGAAGGTCTCCAAAAGAGACCACCCACGATCCACGTTAAGCGTATCTCAGACAAAGTAGACGCCAATAAGAAGAAGTACCACATCATCAACAGAGATGAGACAGAGCAGTACATCCTTCAGTTAGGTAGTGGTGAGTTCCAAGTGTTTGACCTTAAAGGTAACGCTAGATCTTGCTCTTTTGAAACTGATGAGGATAGGCAATACATTACTGCAGATAACCCAAAGGAATCCCTTAAGGCTGTTACTGTTGCTGACTACACCTTTGTCTTGAACACTGAGAAGGTGGTAGACGCTGTAGAAGGAGAGTCTTCAGCAGGTAAAAAGGATACTGCTCTAGTGTACATCAAGAATGCCCAGTATGCTAAGACTTACGCCATTTATGTCGAAGGTAAGTATATGTGCGGCGTTATTACCCCTGATGGTGGTGAAGCTAAGCAAGCTGTTCAGACTACTACTGCTTTTATTGCAAGAGCATTGTATGCACTTCTTAAGACTGGTAAGAGACCTGACGGTGGTGAACCTGACGTAGGGGGTACCTATGATGACCTGTTGAATCAGGTTGGTGGTAGAGCCTCTATGGGTTACTCTAGGTCTAGTGAAAGCATGAGTGACTATAACGTAGACCTAGTCGGTGACTCTGTTATTACGATTCAGTCTAAGTCTGGTTGGGATCCTCCTAATGTTCTCGTTAAGGACGGCTTTGGTAACCAGAACGCTATTGCCTACATTGGTAAGGTTACGGCTGTTAATAAGCTCCCTCCGATTGCGCCTGATGGTTACATTATGCAGATCTCTGGTGAAAAGAAATCAGAGGATGACGACTTCTACGTTAAGTGGGATGACAAACATAAGGTGTGGAAGGAAACTGTAGCACCTAGGATTCCCACTAAGATTAACCCTAAGAATATGCCTCATGCCATTGTCAGAGAGTCTGACGGTAGCTTTAAGCTTAAGAAGTTACCTTGGGTAGACCGAGGCTCTGGTAATGAAGACACTAATCCTGATCCGTCTTTTATTGGTCGGCGTATTAATGATATTTTCTTTTATAGAAACAGACTAGGCGTAATTGCGGATGAGTCTATCATTCTTAGTTCAACCAATGACTTCTTTAATTTCTGGTTTAAGTCTTCAGCCGCAATTGCTGACACAGACCCTATTGACGTTTCAGTGTCTTCTAACAAAGTAGCTACACTTACACATGCAGTCCCCTTTGCTAGAGAGCTTATGCTTTTCTCTAGAGAAGGTCAGTTCGTCTTGTCTAGTGACGGTGTCATGACCCCTAAGAGTGTTAAGTGTGACCAAATCACTAACTTTGACTACAATCCTGTGGTTCAGCCTATCAGTGTCGGTCCAAGTATCTTCTTTATCAACGACAGGGTTAACTATAGCTCTCTCATGAGGTATTACTCATTGCAGGACGTAGCTGACCTTAAGGATGCTGAAGATGTCTCTGCACACATACCTACATACATCCCTAAGAATGTCACTAGGTTGTCAGGTAACACCACTGAGAATGTTGTTACGCTAGTGAACACAGATAATCCTAATACTGTGTTCTGCTATAAGTTTATCTTGCAGAATGGTGTAAGTGAACAACAGGCTTGGTTTAAGTGGGTATTTGGATATAAAGGTACTGAAGTAGTCCTTGCAGAATTTGTAGGCTCAACTATTTACTTCCTTATTAACTCTCCTAATGGACTGTTCCTTGATAAGGCACAGCTTACTGGCAACACTATTGATTTTCCTGAAGAGCCTGTAAGACTCTTCATGGATAGAAAGATTGAATATAATATTCCTGAGAATGCTAAATACAGCGACTTTGAGGATTACACGGAGATCTCACTTAAGGATGTCTATGGGTATGCCTCTAAGCCCACAGGTGAATACTCTTATTATGTAGTTGCTAAGGACGGCTCCGTATGGGAGTTTGATGATTGGGACGAAGCTGAAGGTAAGCTTAGACTCTATGGTGACCATAGGGGTCAGAGTGTCTTCATAGGAATGTCTTATTACTTCTATACTGCCTTGTCTAAGCAGAACATTAAGAAGTCTACAGACAGTGGAGGTGTTGTTGCAGAAGACGAAGGTAGACTACAGCTTAGGTATTACTGGTTTAACTACTCTAAGTCTGGTGTCTTTGATTGCCACGTTAATAATGAAATCAAGAACAAGCATTTCAAGTATCGATTCACAGGTAGAAACCTAGGTGAATCCAGAACAAAGCTTGGTGCTAATAACCTGTACACAGGTAAGTTTAAGTTTCCTGTACAGGATGACAACAATGAAGTTGTTATTAGCGTATCCTCAAACAACCCTCAGCCCCTTAACGTTATCTCAGGTGGTTGGGAAGGTCTTTACATTAGAAGGAACTCAGCAGTATGACGTTACTACCCCTCACTCCAGAACAGAATAACATCCTTTGTGAAATGGCTAAGTATGCTATTGAACATTGTGATGAGGTAGACATTCCTATTGAACACTTTATTCATGAAGGTGTTTACTATAGGACTTGTTTTGTCCCTAAGGGTGTTGCTATTATTGGAGCTTACATCAAAATCCCTACTACTGTAATTGTCAGTGGGGATTGTTATGTTACCCTAGGGAATACTGTAGGGAGACTTAAGGGTTACAACGTCATTCAAGCTGAGGGTGGTCGTAGGCAAGCCTTTAGGGCACTTGAAGATACGCACATTACGATGTGCTTTAGGACTGATAAGGTTGACCTGAGGGAATGTGAGAAAGAGTTTACTCCAGAGTGGATGCTGTTAACAACTAATAGAAAGGAATTGATTAAAGAATGAGTGGTGTCGTAATCGGAGTAGGCGCCGCTGTTGGTGCAGTAGTTGGTGGTGGTGGTTCTCTATATGGTATCTCTAAGCAGAACCGTAGTATGGTGAAAGCCTTCAAGAAGCAGATGCACTACTTGCAACTAAACTATAACTACAATCAGGCATCCCTTGACAGGCAAGAAAGATCCATGTACGACTCTGCCCTAGGTGAGTTGTTTTCTTTGTCTCTTAATGCCTATCAGAACAATTCACAGATTGAAGCGGCTATTGCTGAGACAGGTCTTGATGGTAGATCTCAAGATAAGATCAAGCAGACAATTAGTGGACAGACTCTAAGACAAGAGACTGCGACTAAAGAAGCCTATCTCAATGATGTGTGGAACGTAAGGTTCCAGAAGGATGCCCTTTACATCCAAACTAAGGCATCCGTTGAGCAAGCCAGGGATAACCTTAACAATAACCTTATTGGTGGCTCTAGGGCTTTCCAGCAGTTCCTCAGCGGTGCGATCACAGGTGCCGCTATGGGTGCCGCTACTGCAGGTGTTGGTAGTGCAGTTGGTGGTGCTCTTGGAGGTGCCACTTCTTCGGCCGCCGCATCTACTGCTACGGGTGCTTCTGCAGGTATCGGGGGTGCAGGGGCTGTTAGTACCTCTCTGGGTTCTGGCTTCCTGTCCTCTTATGGTCTTGCGGCTAATAGCGCAGTAGCTGGAGGGGCTACTACTGCCGCTTCTACTGGTGTGTCCTCAGGGGCACTGGCTGGTATTGGAGGGGCAGGTACTCTTGCATCTACAGGTATTAGCGGTGCATCCTCTAGTGCTTCTGTTGCATCCAATACTAGTGGTAACTTCCTAGGCAACGTAGTGGCTAATTACCAACAGTATAAGCCCTATGTTGACTTCGTACAGCAATGGGCTAACTATTACAACTCTAACATTACCCCTAGAAAACGAGGAGGTTACTTTTACTAATGGCTTATAAAAATTCAGACGGTAATTCCTCCATTGCCAATCAGTGGGGGCAGTGGAGATACTTCAACTCTGCTTTGGATAAACTTGGTACGGCTAAGCCTGCTACAATTTCTATCAATGAAAATAATGTAACTATCCCAGAAGCAGACAATTGGCTTGAATGCTTTAAGGACGTTTCTAAGGCTATTAAAGGTGGTTTTGAAGCTAAGAAGGAGTTGTCCTATAAGTTAGCTGATGATTACCTTAAGTCACATTCTCTTGAACAGTACCGTGAGGAGATGACCAAGGGTCTTGTGCCATTCCAAGATGACCCTCTTGCAATGGCTAGACTTAAAGAGTCTCATGGCCAGATGCTGTTCCAGTACATCACTGAGGACTTTAAACGAAGAGTTGACACTAATGAATTTAAAGGAAAGGCTCCTGAAGAGGTTGACGCTGAGTTCTTTAAGTTCATGCGTGAGAATGTGTCTGATGTAGCCAAACAGTTTGGTTATAACTCTGACGATGTGTTCTTTAACAGGGGTGTCTTTGCTAACTCCCCTGCAGAACGCATCAAGATGATGACACGTCAGAAAGAAGTTGAACATAAGTTTAACGTTCAGGACATGTTCATCACCGAATCTGCTAAGGTTCATGCAATCATCCAGAATGGTGGTGATGCTGTAGCACTTGTCAGTGCCCTTAGTGAGATGGACCTTACCGTTGGTAGGTTCCTTGATCCCGAGCATCAAAATAAACTGTGGACTAGTGTCATCAGTTCTCTTGAGAACAGTCCTGAAGGCTTCTTTACTCTACAGCAACTTGCAGACTCTAAGGATCTACCGTTTGCTAATGGTGTAACTCTTAGGGAATACCTAGGCGAAGATGGTTATAAGACTTCCCTTATTAATGCTTATAACTATAGGTACAAGAGAGACACTAAGGCTTACCTTGACTACCAGAATGGACTTGATAATCTAGCAGACAGTGGCGAGCTTTCCGTTCTTGAGGCCATTAGAAACAGTGAACTGGAAGCTAATGGCAACATCCTTACGGACAGAGTAAAGGACATCGAAAAGGCTGTGGACAGGGCTAGAGAAGTCCAAAGAAGTGCCTTGAGAGCCACTGCTGTAAAGGCCCAAAATGAACAAAAGGCTCTTATCAAGCAAAACCTAGCTAAGAAGTTTCTAAAGGACGCTTCACTTGGAAAGGAGCTTAAGAGTAGTGACTCTTCTGATCTCTCTTCAGACGACATAAATGTTGCCTTTGACTCTATGATTGAGAGTGGTGAGATTACTACTGAGGGTGCCCTTGGGATTGCTAAGAACTCTTCTGTTCCCTTTAGGGACAACCCTGCAAGACGTTATTTCAAGGACAAGGCTGAAGCGGCTAGTGAGAAGCTGACTGGTATTACGTCTGACTATCTCAATAGCGGCATGAAGCCTGAGACTATTCCTAAGGAGCCCCCTGAGGAGATCACTCAGATGATTGAGTTGTACCGTACTGATCCTCAGGCTTTCTTGTATGCCACTGGTAGTACCAAGGGGTTCACTGAATCTATCCATGGTGCTATTCTTCTAATGGAAGGTGGTAGGTCTTGGGAAGATGTTGTAAAGAGAACTGCAGGCTTTGAAAAACTCAAGGCTGACTCTAAGGGAAGAGCAAAGATTGAGGGTCTTAGAATCAAGGTCAACACTGGTGTAACTGAGATCTCTAAGATTATTGGTACCGAGATTGATCAGACAGGCAAAGACTTCATCTACAATATGGCTTGCAGGTTTGTAGGCTCTGGGGAGACTCCCAGTAGAGCCGTAGAGTTGGCTAAGGATGTCTACAGAAATCAGTACGTGACTCTCCTAGGCACTAGTGTCCCTGCTAGAGTGTTCACCTCTAGATCTTATGGCAATGCTGATCCTAAGATGGCTAAGGAGCTATTTAGAGAAGAGTTCGACTATGGTGATGACTCCAAGTATTCTGTAGATTACAATGAGGAGTCTGGAAGACTTGTTGTGTATGAGAAGGGGACGTATAACTACGTCAAGTCCTACACGACTGAGGACATCCAACGTACTCTTGATAAGGCCGCTGAAAGAAAGGCTAAGGAGCTTGAAAAGAAAATGAATGAAACTGTCTTTGATAGACTTTCTGAACTAAAGAGTGGAACTGACTAATGAATCCTAGACGTAGTGCTTGGGGTGACTTCGAGAATACGGAGCATCCCTATGATGGTATCATTAAGGATACTGCTGAGAGATATGGCTTGAACCATACCCTATTCAGGCGACAACTGTATCAAGAATCACGATTTAACCCTAACGCTGTGTCTCGTGCAGGTGCTATGGGTGTTGGTCAGATCATGCCTAAAACTGCAAAGGCTTATGGTGTGACCGACCTTAGCACCCTTAAGGATCCCTTCTTTAACATCGACCTTGCAGGTCGTATTATGAAGGATAACCTTAAGTACGCTAAGGGCAATCAATATGCGGCATTGGCTATGTACAATGGTGGTACTGCCGCAATGAAGAATTACCTTAAGGGGGACTACAAGAGCCTCCCTAAGGAAACTTGGAAATACATTGACACCATCGGTGATGATGACAGGTGGGGAGAACAGAAGGTAGATGAACCTGTCCCTACCGTTAATCCTAGTGAGCCCCCTAAGCAGGAGCCTCTTGAGGATTCCTTAAATCCTTCTGAGGATTCCTTAAATCCTTCTGAGGATTCCTACTTGATTGATAGGGAGCCTGTATTTACCAACCTTGATTTGCCTGAGGCATCTAAGGAGATCAAGCCTTTTATCAAGGATCCTGTTGATGAGGATGCTGTAAGAGCGGCTCTTGCTAATACTACTAGGAGCAAGCTCATCGGCATCAGCTTTCGCTCAAAGCGTTGGGCTGACAATCGTTATGTCTATGACCCTTCTCAGGATACATCGGATGAGCCGCAGGTCGGCTTTGCGGGCGGCTTGAAGCACGGTTATGTGCCTACATACCTTAGGATGTCCTTTGCTGACGGTAGCATCTTTGGTGAACAGTTTGCACCTTCGGATGAACAAAGGGGTGAAATCCTAGGCAAGGTAGGTTACAACATGGATAGGTACCATGCTGTACTCAACGGTGCTACTTCGATGGAGGATGTCGAAGAAAGACTTAAGATCAATGAGGAAGTAATCAAGTATAGACAGGCTGAAGCTAATGCAGGTTGGTTCTCCTCGATCACTTCCTCTATTGGTGGTGCTGTTGTGGATCCTTTGTCTTATGTTCCAGTGCTTGGTGCGTATGGTATGGCAGGCAGGGTGCTCACAGGTGCCGCTTTGGGTGCTGTGTCTAATCAGATTGATACCTATGTGTCTGGTGCAGAACATGACATCATGGAAGACATGCTTGTTGGCGCTATGTTTGGTGCAGGTATTGAGTTTGCATTCAAGGGCCTAGGTAAGGGTGGGCACTATGTAGGCGATACTGCTCGTAGAGCCAAAATCATTAGAGAGTATCAGGAGGCGGGTAAGGATCTTCCCTCTGAGGTCTTTGATGGTATTGGAGGTTCCACTAAGGTCGCTACGTCCTTGAACAACCTTCTTGACAACATCGAACGCAGAGTCCCCCTTGTGTCCACTAAGGGTGTCTTTCAGGCTCTTGAGTCTACTAACTTTAGAAAGTTCTGTGAGTCTGTCTTTGTAGACCGTGGTTCTGGTTATGTGGATGAGAACGGTGTTCATTATGCAACGAGGTTCCAAGGGCAGACTGTAGAGGAGAAACTTAGAGCCGCTCAGATTGACTTTGAGAACTTTGAGTCTGGCTATAGAGATAGCTTCAATAATCTCAGGAAGCTCGGACATAATGACGCAGAAATCAATCTAGCTATTTGTCAGGCTATTGAGAACGGTGTAACCCCTTCCAAGTTTGTAGGTAATGAAGAGTTCAGTAAGATCGTAGAGTCTACTAAGGATTTCCTTCAGAAAACCTCTAAGACTGGCCAGAGGGGTGGTTATGTCCCCAGAGTAAGCGACCCTAGAAAGGTTGGTGACTTGTTTGATCCTAAGCTCCCTAGAGGGCCTCAGGTAGAGAGACTTGTTAATGAACTTTCTAAAGCTCTTGTTGACGGTGCAGTCCATAAGCCTGAAGTAAGACAGAGAATCCTTGACTACTACAAGAAGAATGTCTACGCTAAGCTCAAGGCAGAAAGGGAAGCGCAGATTGCCGAGCAAGACAAGAAAAAGGACATCAAGTACCAAAAGGTAGCTAAGGCTTCCAATAAGATTATTTCTGACAAGGCCACTCAAGCCTCTAGAAGTATTGAACGCATTCAAGAAAGAGGAGATGTTAGAGGTGACAATCTAGCTGATAAATACAATGAGCTAGAACCTGCCTACAATAAGGCTAAGAATAAGATCTTTGAGGATATCTCTAATGACCTTGAGAAGGCTGAAGCTGACTACAATAAGGCTGTTAAGGAAGCTAAGGCTAAATCTGAGAAGAAAACCAAAGAGCTAGAGAAAGAGTACAATAAGCTAGATAAGACCTCCGATGCCGACATTGATGCCGAAATCAACAAAGAGATTGAGCGTCTTAGAAAAGAAGCTGAACTAAAGAAAGAGTTGGCTAAGGCTAAGGCTGAGACCGAAGGGAAAGCTAATGCCGCACAGAAGAGATACGACAAGTACGTAAGCACTACTCTTGTAGAGAGAGCTAAGAAACTCAAAGAGAACGCTCTTAAGGCTAGAGAAGCTAAGAAGGAAGCTCTCTTTGAGGCTATCGAAGCAGAAGAGCAGAGGCTTAAGAATACCCTAGAAAGCAAGAAGGAATCCTACGAAGCTAGAGTAGAGGGTATCCAGAAGAGAGAATCCGAGAGACTTAAGGAACTTGAGAAGAAACTCGTCAAGGATAGAGACTCTATTATCGAGAAGATCGAAGCTGTAGAGAAAGAAACTGCAAATAAGATCAAAGCTAAGGAACGAGAGGTTAGTGAAGTCCAAAGGCAACAGCACAAGGCTCAGGACATGGTTAGACAGGAGAAGTTTGAGGATAATCTTGAGCCTCTACCTGATGAGCCTGACTGGGTAGACGTGCTTGAATGGATGCAGAAAGAAGCTAGGGAGGATGCTCTTGGTTGGATCGACCAAGGTACTTCCATGGGTAGGGCTATCATCACTGATGGTAACATTGCAAACATCAAGTACGACCCTGAGGTGACTAGAATCCCTTGGGATACCTCTGCTACTACCCGTAGTGGGTTGTCTATTGACAAGCTACGTAGGGATCCTCTTGAGGCTGTCCGTATGCACCATAACAAGGTTATTGGTGACAATATCCTCCTTAGTTACGGGTGTGAGAACTTGGGTGACTTTGAGGGTATGTTGGGTAAGATGTGGTCTGAGGAGGCTAATTCTGCCGTAGGTGGTAGAGTTGACGCTAAGAAGTTTGCACAGGCTCAGGAACAGCTTATCAACATGATCTACAATAAGCACCATAGCATGTCTGATGTTAATAGCTCTTGGCTTGGTGCTATGGCTGATGTCATCAGAAACCTTACGTTCTTCTCTAAGAATGCCATGATGGGTATGGCTAATCTCTTTGAACAGGGTGAGGCTATTAAACACTATGGTGCCCTGCAGTTCTTTAAGGGTGTCCCTCTTGTTAGAGAGCTTTTTGATAATTGGGCTAAGAATGGCATGACCAATGCAGAGATTAGACAGGCTCAGTCTCTTATCTTTGGTATGTCCGTAAGAGAGACAGGTCTACTTAGAGACATTGCTACGGAATCTTTTGAGAAGCAACTACGTAGGTTCAATGGTGATAAGGCTAAGTCTATTCTTGTTGCGGCAACTGATACTCTCGCTCAGGCTTCTCCGTTTACTAAGTTCATTCAGAATACCGAGAACTCTATCGTAGAGGCTTCTCAAGGTATGTTCTTGGGTGAGCTTATTCAGTACGCTCATAACAAGTCTATTTCCAAGAAGGGCTTCCTTAATAAGGAGCTTATGCAACGCAATGGGATCTCTCAGGAGAACTTTGATAATCTACTGAAGATCCTTAAGGAATCCACTACAGTAGGTAAGAACAAGGAAATCACTATTGATAACCTTGATGCTATCCTCTCTAAGGATCCTGCCGCTCTTGCGACTCTTAGACGTATGGGCGACTATGTTGCTCATGAGGTAATCCAGAAGAACACCTTGGGTGACACTTTCCTTTGGGAGGGTGCCAAAAAGAACCCGTTCATGCAGTTGCTCTTGCAGTTCAAGACGTTCGCTCTTAGATCCTACGATAAGAGACTTAAGAAAATTCTAGGTAGAATGGCTGAGGGTGATGCACTTGGACAAGCCTATAGTATCTTCTTGTCTACCGCATTGGGTACCGTTGGTGCACTTACTAACACCCTTATTAATACTGCAGGCATGGATGAGGAACAACGAAAGGAGTACCTTAAGAAGACTCTAAAGTATGATTCTGAAGAAGGGCTTACTTTAGACACTGCTTTTCAGGCTGGTATTAATGGTGTTATGCGTTCTAGCGTCTTTGCGTTTCCATCTTTGCTTCTCAACACCGCAGGTGTGAACACTGACGTTAAGACCACTACCGAAGGCTTCTCCTCTCAGAAAGAGAAGGATGAGCTGTATGGAGGCTTTGATGCTGACAAGTGGTTTAGAGACTTGGCTCCTGCATACTCTACCATCAAGTCTTTCATGGACATTGCAGGGTACTCTGCTAATGTAGCTCGTATGACAGGTGATGAAAACTTCACCGATGAGCAACTAGAGAATCACAAAGAGAAAGCTGTCAGAGCTATTCGTAATTCTACTAATATCCCATTCCTTAAGTGGGGTCTTTATAACACTCTATCCGATAAGGATGAATAACTAAAACAATGGCTTCTACTATTGCTTTTTATACAGGTGACGGTACTACTACTGACTTTACCGTCCCCTTTGATTATCTAGCAAAGAAGTTCGTAAGAGTGTCCCGAGGCACCACCATCTTAACCGGTGGTGACTATGGGGACACCTCAAAGGACTATTATTTCCTAGATAAGAACAAAGTCAGACTAAAGGTTCCCCCTGCAACAGGTGAGGAGGTAACTATTAGACGCTATACGTCAGCTACTGATCGTGTGGTGTCTTTTAAGGATGCTTCAGTCCTTAAGGCTAATGACCTTGATGTGTCTTCTGTACAGACTATTCACATTGCTGAAGAAGCTAGAGACGTTATCAATGATGCTCTCCTTAAGGATAAGCAAGGTAACTGGGACGCTAAGAATAAACGCATCACTAATGTAGGTACTCCTGTAGCTGATGATGATGCGATGACCTATGGCATCTACAAAGCTGATGCATTAGGTGCCCATCAGTCTAAGATTGCCGCTGAAAAAGCTAGAGACAGAGCTATTGAAGCTGAGACTAACTCTAAGAAATCTGAAGCTAATGCTAAGTTGTCTGAAGTGAAATCTCAGGCATCTGCAGGTACTGCTGTTAGTGCTTCAAAGCATGCTGATACAGTGAAGGTCGAGAATCAGGCTATCCTTCAGGAATCCAGAGAGATCCTTGCAGAGAATAAGGTTCTTAATACTGATACTAAGGAAAACACTAATGTAGCAATTGCTAAAGCTAATGAAGTTAAGGTTTCTGAGGCTAATGCTAAGTTGTCTGAGGTTAACTCTAAGGAATCTGAGAATAACTCTAAGGCATCTGAAATAAGGGCCTCAGATAGTGCTGAGTTAGCTAAGAATTGGGCTACTAAGCTTGTTGATACTGTTGATGGTACTGAGTATTCTGCTAAGTATTATGCCAATAAGGCTAATGAAATCCTAACTCAGGGTACTACTGATGCAGTCAATAAGGTTACTCAGGAAGGTAACAGACAGGTATCATTGGTTACTTCTACAGGTAATACTCAGGTAACTCGTGTGACTACTGAAGGTGGTAAACAGGTTAACCTTGCTACAGCACAGGCTAATGAAGCTACTAGGCAAGCTAACATTGCTACTACTAAGGCTTCTGAAGCTGATGCTGATGCAAACTCTGCTCATACCTCAGCGGTTCAGGCGGATACCAGTGCAAAGAACTCTGCTAGCAGTGCTAGTACATCTACTGCACAGGCTACTGCTAGTGCTAACTCAGCTAAAGCGGCTAAACTCTCTGAAGATAACGCGGCCCTCCATAAGGATTCAGCTAGTAGCTCTGCGGCTATGGCTAAGTCTTATGAAGTTGAAGCTAAGAGGCAGGCAGATTTGGCTAAAGATTATGCTGATCAAGCGTCTACTGGTCAAATACAGGCTGACTGGAATCAGACTGATAGTACTCAGAAGAGCTTCATTAAGAATAAACCTAATCTGGGGAGCTATGCTACTACTACAGCTCTTACTGAAGGTCTTGCGGGTAAAGCTAACAAGGCTCATACTCATGCTGTAGGTGATGTTACAGGTCTTCAGTCTGCTCTTGATGGTAAGCAACCTAAAGGGAGCTATGCTACTACTACAGCTCTTACTGAAGGTCTTGCGGGTAAAGCTAACAAGGCTCATACTCATGCTGTAGGTGATGTTACAGGTCTTCAGTCTGCTCTTGATGGTAAGCAACCTAAAGGGAGCTATGCTACTACTACAGCTCTTACTGAAGGTCTCAAAAAAAAGGAAAACGCAGGTGTATGCCTTCCGTTGACTGGTGGTGTTCTGACCGGGCCTCTCTATCTGACTGAAACAAATCATATTTGGGCAGTTGTAGATGAATTGTATAAAGGATTGGAGTTAGGAGGTGGTAGCACTTTTAAGAACGGTGCCTCTTTATTTTTGAGGAACAACAATGCTACAGGGTCTGAAGAATCAGGTCAGTGGGGTTTGGTTGCCCATAAGGCAACATCAGAGGAAGAAGGTATTCTTATAGGCCGTACTGATAATATATGGTTTAATGGTAAAGTAGTAGAAAGAGCCGATGGGTTCTATACGACACAGTTTACGGGTGGTTTCTGTAATGTACACAGATATGTTTCAGGTCTTCAGATAATCATCGCGGCCATTACAATTCCTTTTAATAAGAAAGTAGTAACCCTTTCGTTTACAAGACCCTTTATCAATAATACATATTCTATTACGGCTAGTAAACAAACATATCCTAGCAACGTAGATATTGCATGGGATTCACCTACTGCTACTGGCGTTAGTTTCTATAGAAGAACTTACGAAGGAGATTATGACTTTGCAACATACATTACGTGTGCTTTTATTGGAAGATGGTTATGATTGGTACTAAATTTTATAAACCCCTTGAGGAAGACTTCATCCTCGGAGAATATGGATCTACGTCACCTAACAATTCTCCTAACACTTTCTCAAAGTATTCTGAGCTTGCCCAATGGTGTAACTCTAACAACGCTATGATTGTAGATAGAGGCGACTACTATGAAGCAGTCTCTATCCCTGCCCCTACTGAGGAAGAATTAGCTAGAGATGTTAGGGACACTAGAAATGCCAAGCTGTCAAAAACAGACTACCTTGTAGCTTCTGATTATCCTATCTCTGAAAAGAATCTTGCTGAAATTAAAATATACAGACAGGCTCTTAGGGATATTACTGAACAAGCAGGGTTTCCGGAAAACGCAATCTGGCCTGATGTGCCTAGGTTCTTTTGTAAGGACTCTGAGGGTTTAGGTCTCGCTAAGATCGGTCTTTAATCTATACTAAGGTATTCTTTCGGTAACTATGGATACCTTAGCTTTATCTAATTAAGTTACTACATAACTCTAGGTATATCCTAGAAAGGAAATTAATCATGGCAGAATTTGCTTCTAAGGGTGTTGCAGGCTCAGGTCTCGGTCTTGGTATCGCAGGTACGGCCCTTGGTCTCCTCAATAACGGAGGTAACGGCGGTGGTGTCCTTGGTGGTCTCTTTGGTAACAACAATCAGGCTACCATCTCTGCTCTTCAGGCTGAGAACTCTCAGTTGAAGGCTGAGAACTACTCCGACAAGAATGCCAAAGAAGTCTATATGCAGTCTTTGACTGACAACCGTAGACTCCGTGATGAAACCTTTGCTTACCTCAAGCCTCTTGCCGATGAATCCGCGAACAACCGTGTTGAACTCGCTAAGCTTCAGGCAGAACTTAAGTGTTGCTGTGAGAAGCAGGAGTTGCGTGAGCAGATTGTTCTTGGCAAGGTCAATGAACTTGCTCTGACTACTCAGGCAAAGTTTGGTTGTCTTGATGGAACCATTGCCAACATGATGGGTACTCTTGGTAAGATCACGGATACCATTGTGCCTATGAGTGCCATTTGCCCGACTCCGATGGCTAAGTACAATTCGTGGACTGCTCCTACGAATACTCCTGCTACTGGAGCATAATAATTCCTTATGAAAATCAGTTTGAGTAAAATCTCTCAGGTTCTCCCTGAGTTCGTTGATACTCGACTGATGCCTAGTGCTCCCTCCATGATGAAATGGATTCTTGGAGGGAGTACGTTCCTTGTTCTGCATCAGGCGGATACCCTCATCGGTAAGTATCTGCCTATGCTGAAACAGGTAGGTATCGTCGATGAGAACAACAAGGTAGACATCGATGTTGCCAAGGGATTCATCAACAGTGCATTCGATAAGAGTGGCACTGTGGAATACCTCGGGTTCAAGTTCGATAAGTCTGATGGTGAAGCTTTAATTAACATTATGGAGAAATATAAAGATGATTGATGAAAAGTGGGAAGAAGAAGTGATGGCTATGTCTAAGCATAAGCTTCTGGAAGCTGTAGAAAAGCTTAATAAGGAAGCTTATCACAGTGCTGAGGATATTAGAAAGTATAAGGATGCCTACAAGGCTCTTTATTATCTCCTGAGTATTGAGAAGGCGAATAAGTAATGACCTTTAGAAATGACCATATCTTTACTACTGGAACTCAGAACCCTTGCTTGATGGACTCCGATGCTCCAAACCTTGGAGGTGCTCCTTCAGAGAAGCTAGAAGACTCTTGGATTCCTAAGGAGTTCACTTCTGCTACTGTGACTGGCACTGGGTTCTCTGATGGTCACGGTAAGATTACTTTCATCCCCGTACAGGTAGTAGCTGATAAAGCCATTTCTATTGACGCTATGGCTTCCTACGAGGTCACCTTTAGTGGCTCCGTAGGAGGCTTTGGTCAGACTGATCACACGGTGTCCCTTAATGGACTCTGTGGGGAGAACCAGTATGTGTTCCTTAAGTCTGCCAATGTCATGTGTGGCGTAGACAACGAAGGTAATGGTGTCTTGGCTTGCCTTATACCTACTACTGATGGTAAGATCAAGAGTAATGAATTTAAGTTTAGAACCATCAATATGGATGAGTCCTCAGCTACGAAGACAAGAACCTTTAAGGTTTACATTAATGTAACTGCTGAGATCTCCAATACTAATTTTGGTCTTGGCAAGATGTTCCCTAGAAGCAAGTGACCTTGCAAGGAGTAAGTGATGAATATTCAAGTTTATTGGGATGGTAACGTAGGTGCTTGTGAATATGAGGATCGTAAGGGTTTCTTTACGTCCAAGCCTAGTATTCCTACGGTTATCTTTGATACCCTTGTATACAGCGAAGACGATAACGTAGCTAAGAAGATTAATGCTAACAATCCTAGTGATCTCACTTCTGAAGAAATTACTGCGGTAAAGCAGTTTGCTAATGCTAACTCTGTTGAAGTTCCCTCAACGAATAAGGTGTCTATTGACAAGCATAATACTGATCCTCAGGCTCATCATGACATCAGAGTTGCCCTTAGCACTCTCAATGAATATGCCCATAAGGTTGCATCCGTATGGTCTACTGAGGTTGATCTTGTGGACATGAATAAGGCATCCTTTGATCTCCCTTGGGATTATGTCATGCAGGACATCACTGACTGTACTGATGGTGCAACTAGTGCCAATTGGGTTGCTCCTGCTAATGAAGCCTATGATGTGACTGTTAAGGTTGGCTTCTCAGGTTTGCCTACGGGTCTCTCTGCTACTCTTACCCTTAAGAAGAACGGTACGACTGCTGTAGCTACTGAGACCTTTACGAATGTCACCAATGTGATTACCTTGAATAAAGATCAGGTGATTCTTGCAGAACGAGATAAGTTGTCTTGCACTATTACCTTTAATAAAATCCCTACATCAGGTATCATTACTCCTGCTAGATCCTATTTGAGAGTTGATAATCATGGAGCAGTTCTTGCTAAGAGAGCCTCTGATTATGTATTTAACACTCTTGCTAATATGATCTTCTATGATGGCATTGAAGCTAGACTTCAGCTTGATGAAGCTAAGAAGCCTGCAGTTGTCATTGATACTTGGAACACTAAGTAATTAACAAAATACACTATGGAAATCAACGTTATTAAGAAAGATGGCACTCGTGAAGACTGGTGCTTTGACAAGATCAAGGTAGCTATTGATAAGGCTACCAAGAGAGCTAATGCTAAGTACCCTGAATGGAGACTTTGTCAGATCGATGGTTACCTTAAGGGTATCCTCTTTAAGAAGACTGAAGTGACTGCTGAAGCTCTCCATGGGTATGTCATTGATGCCCTCAACAGATACCTCCCTGAAGTTGGTAAGGCTTATCAGGAATATCGAGATTACAAGAACACCTACGCTAAAGCCTTTGAGTCTGTCAAGAGTGAAGCTGATACGGTGCTTCTCTTGGGAGACCGTGAGAATGCTAACTTTGATAGCTCCCTTATCTCTACTAAGGGTTCTCTCATTAAGGGTTACCTGACTAAGGAACTGTTCAAGCAGTTCTACCTCTCTAAGGAAGAAAAAGAGCTTGTGAAGCGTGGTGACATCTACATCCATGACCTTAGAGACATGATCTTTAACTCATTCAACTGTTGTCTCTTTGACATCGGTAATGTCCTTAAGGGTGGCTTTGAGATGTCCAACGTGAAGTACACTGAACCTACGAGTGTCCTTAGTGCCCTTCAGGTTATTGGTGACATCACCCTTGTGGCTACTGCTCAGCAGTTCGGTGGGTTCACACTTGCAGAGATTGATAAGGTTCTCCTTCCGTACGCTAAGAAGACCTACGATAACGCCTTTAAGAAGTATTCCGAACAATGCAACATGGAGTATGATGAATCCTGTGCAATGGCTATGGGGGATCTCAAGCGTGAACTTGAACAGGGATTTCAGTCTCTTGAACTGAAGCTCAATACTGTTCCGTGTTCTAGAGGGGACTTCGCTTTCACTACACTTACCTTTGGTACGTGGGATGTCATGATGGATGACCTTAATAGAGACATCATGCGTATGATTGGGGAGACTATCCTTAAGACTCGCATGAAGGGACATGGAGGTAAACAGGTGGTGTTCCCTAAGCTTGTCTTCCTCTATGATGAAGATAAGATCAAGGAAGATGAGGATCATAAGGAGCTCTTTGAACTTGCTGTGAAGTGTTCTAGTCAGTGCATGTACCCTGATTATCTTAGTCTCAACCATGGTAAGGTTGCAGACATCTACAAGCGTACTGGAGCTATTACCTCTCCGATGGGATGCCGTGCGTATCTTACTGAATGGCACGATAAGAATGACAAGGCTATTACTATTGGTAGATGCAATATTGGGGCTGTGTCTTTGAATCTCCCGCTAATCTGGCAGGTTGCTAAGAAGGAAGACAAGGGATTCTTTTATGTCCTTAAGGATCGTATGGAAGTCATTAGAGAGTTCTTTAAGAAACGCTATGATGCTATCCGCCATACTAAGGCGTGTACTAACCCCATGTGTTTCACTCAGGGTGGCCTCTATGGTGGTAATCTGAAGCCTGAAGATGAGATCGGTAGTCTTACTGAATACATGACTGCATCCTTTGGAATTACTGCTTTGAATGAGCTGTCTATCCTTGCTACGGGTAAGACCCTTAAGGAAGACTCTAAGTTTGCCAACATAGTAGTAGATTTTATTAACGAAAATATTGAGGAATTTAAGAAAGAAGATGGCTACCTTTATGCTCTGTATGGTACTCCTGCAGAATCTCTTTGTGGGACTCAAGCTAAGCAATACCGTGAATACACAGGAGACAATCAGTTCGGAGATTATTTCACGAACTCCTTCCACCTCCACGTTAGTGAAGATGTAACCCCTTTTGAGAAACAGGATAAAGAGTATGAACTTTTTCATAAGTGCAATGGGGGTCACATTCAGTATGTACGACTGGATAATCCTAACAACTTCAATGCAGTTAAAACCCTTATTGAAAGGGGCATGTCAATGGGTTTCTATCAGGGTGTCAACTTTGATGCGGCTTATTGTGAAGACTGTGGTTCTCATAGCACTAATGTTGGCAACACCTGTCCTCATTGTGGCTCTCACAACCTCTCTATTATTTCTCGTGTTTGTGGGTATTTGGGTTACAGTAATGTCAATGGAAAATCTAGAATGAACGATGCTAAAATGGCAGAGATCAAAGATAGGAAGAGCATGTAAGCATGAACTACTCCGGAATCAATACCTGTGATTCCACCAATGGTGATGGACTGAGAGTATCCTTATTTGTCTCTGGATGCTCTCTCCATTGCAAGGGTTGCTTCAACAAGGATGCTTGGGATAAGAACTACGGTAAGGAGTTCACTGAGGAGACTATGGATACCCTCCTAGAGGCTCTCAGAAGCCCTTGGATCGAAGGACTAAGCATCCTTGGGGGTGACCCCTTGGAACCCTACAACGTGCCCTCAGTGAGCCGTATAGTGACCATTGTGAAGGGGTTGTACCCTGAGAAGACTATTTGGATGTGGACAGGCAGGAAGTATGAACAAGTTAAAGATTTAGCACTCCTTAAGAATGTGGATGTGCTTATTACTGAACCGTTTATTGAAAGGAAGAAATGTTTTGGAAAATACTATGGATCAAGTAACCAACATGTCTATAAGAGAACTTCAGTGGATGCTGTGGGTTTTCTTAGAGATGACTCACTCTAAGAATCAAATTGAACGAGACAAGGCTCAGAAGCTTTACAGAAAGTTCATCACTGAGGAATACAAGGAATTGCTTTCTGAGGAGCCTTGTACTGCTAATGACTTTAAGGAACTCTGTGACCTTATCTGGGTGTGTGTCCAGTATGCCAATGCCTGTGGTTATGACATTGAGGCAGGTATGAATGAGCTTGTTAAAGAGTATTCTAGCAAGCTTTGGGATGATAAAGGCAACTTCTGTGCAACATATAGGGAAGATGGAAAGCTCCTTAAGGGTGCTCACTTTAAGAAGGCTAACTTTGAGAAGTTGATGAAGAGTGGCTGAGGAACAGCGTGGCTGATGAACAGAACAATATCCTAGAAAACATGGCACAAATCACTCCATCAGTGGCAGTGTCTAGTGCTGTTATTCTGGGGTTACCTTTAAGTGATTGGGTCTACATTGTTACTATTGTCTATACATTTGTAGGTATTTGCACGATGATTAAGAAGCACTGGATAGACCCTTGGTTAGAGAAGAAGAGAAAGAAATGAAATACAACGATCTTGAAGAACTATTGGGCAACCTCCAGAATGAGTTGCTTAACAATATGCTTGAAGACCTTAACAACCCTGAGAAGAGATCTCCACAGCTCTACAATGCTATCATTAAGGAGCTTGAACGTAATGGTATTAACTGCATCCCTAAAGCAGGTGATGGAGACGAGAATGCCCTTAGCAGACTCCTGAAGGCTACTAAGCAGAGATTTGAGGAGGACTATGGCTCAAGCATCAACTAAGGAAGCAGAGCTTCTTTTACCTTATTATGAGAGCTTTCCTCTCTTTACTGCTCTTGTGTGGCGTGCAATTGGTCTTCCGTCCCCTACTCCGTTGCAGTCTGATATTGCAAAGCTACTCCAAGATCCTCCTAATGACCGTATGATCCTTATGGGTTTCCGAGGGGTAGCTAAGTCATTCATTACTTGTGCATATGTGGTGTGGTGTCTTTGGAGAGACCCTCAGCTGAAGATTATGGTTGTCTCAGCTAACAAAGAAAGAGCTGATGCTAATGCTACCTTCATTAAGAAAATCATTAATGAACTCCCTTTCTTGGATCACCTAAAGGCTCGTGAAGGCCAAAGAGATACTCAGAACCTCTTTGATGTCGGCCCTGCTAAACCCGACCATTCACCTTCAGTGAAATCAGTGGGTATTAAAGGTCAGCTTACTGGTTCACGTGCTGACATCATTGTAGCAGACGACGTTGAGGTGCCAAGCAACTCCTTTACTCAGGTTCTTAGAGATCAGCTATTTGAGCTCGTCAAAGAGTTCGATGCTGTCATTAAGCCTGGTGAAGGAAAGAAGATCCTCTATCTGGGCACCCCACAGAACGAAATGTCCCTCTATAATGAGCTACAGGAGCGTGGCTACACTGCTGTAATCTACCCTGCTAGATACCCCTATGATGACGCTCATAGAGCCTCCTATGGCGATAGATTGGCCTCTATCATTGCTGACAAATACGACAAGGATCCTAAGCGTTGGGCAGGTAAGCCTACAGACCCCCTTAGGTTCTCTGAAGAGGACTTACAGAAGCGTGAACTATCTTATCGTAAGGCAGGCTTCGCTCTGCAGTTCATGCTTGATACGACCCTCTCAGACGCTGATAAATACCCCCTGAGGCTTCGTGACTTGCTTGTAGGTATGTTCCCCTTAGATGAGGCTCCAATGAAGATTACGTGGCTCCCTGACCCATCTAAAAGGGTTCCGGTGTCTGAAGCTCCTGTGATGGGACTTAAGGGGGACTCATACTTCTACTACCACACTGCATCGGGGGAGATTCAGCCTTATTCCTATAAGATGATGTGTGTTGATCCATCGGGTCGTGGCAAAGATGAGTCTGGCTATGCAGTCTTGTATTACCTTAACGGGTACATCTTCGTTATGGAAGTGGGAGGATTACTTGGAGGATACTCAGATGTAGTACTTAACAAACTAGCTAAGGTAGCTAAGAAGTACAATGTTAATGAAGTAGTCATTGAAGGAAACTTCGGTAAACCATATTGCCGAAACAAAACCCATTAAATTCGGTGAAACTCCCTCAGGGACAATACCGAGCCAAGCCTAGAAATAGGAAGGTGTAGAGACTAATTGTAAGGCCAAGTGGCCTGAAAAAGTGGGAACAATAGCTATAAGAACAATAACATGCACGAATACAAACTTCACATAATATATAAAACAACAAATCTATTAAACGGTAAGATATACGTAGGACTACATTCTACAGATAATATTGACGACAGATATTTAGGTAGTGGTTGGGTGCTTAAGTCTGCGATAAAGAAGTACGGTAGAGAAAACTTTAAGAGAGAGGTTCTGTTAGTCCTATCCAACAGGGAAGAAGCTAGAGAAGTAGAGTCCTTGCTGGTAGATAAAGAATTTATCTCTAGACAAGATACCTATAATCTTCAAGAGGGCGGAATGGGTGTGGAGAACCAGTGGGGTGAAAGTAACCCCGCATACGGTAAGGTAGCCCACAACGCTAAAGGTGTCTTGGCAGAGCACCTTGACGGCAGACAGTTTAGGTTTAACTCAATACAAGAATGTGCAGAAGCTCTAGGATTTGATAGAGCTAACATCAGAAACCTCCTCTATAAAGGTATTCGTGGTAGAAGAGGTTGGAAAATTAGCTATTGTTAAGATATAGTCCGATCTACACAGCAATGTGTAGCCCCATGGCATAAGCGTAACGAACTTGTGTAAACATAATGGATGGTATGTACCTTAAACTCTTTGAGCCAGTCTTAAAGAAAACTTACCCTAACTGTGGAC
>ERZ1034897.136-NODE-136-length-41355-cov-23.433511_pt1 | contig 41355 bp, 41 predicted proteins | sample MGYA00520629_ERZ1034897 | MGnify/ENA primary metagenome ERZ1034897 (study PRJEB33766, sample SAMN09781789) | gut metagenome | biome: gut microbiome | host: Homo sapiens | place: Madagascar | study: EMG produced TPA metagenomics assembly of the PRJNA485056 data...
TTTATCATTTCTTCTAATTTTTCATTATCGCAAACGCATTGAATTTCTTATAAGACAAAAAAGGTTCTAAACATAGAACCCTTAAGATTATTCTGTTGTGATATCTGCACCAAAATACTTTGCAGAAATTTCAGAAAGTTTTCCTTCACTTCTCAATTCATCAATAGCTTTATTGATTGCTTCACGAAGAGAATCATTGTCGCTGCCCTTCTTTAGAGGAAAAGCATATTTTGTTGTTTCTTTATCAGTAGCCGCAACCTTTAACTTGTCAGAGTTTCCTGTTGTATTGAAATAATCCTGAATAGAAGTATTTGCGTTAATTGTTGCTTCTACTGTTCCATTCAATACAAGATCCATTGTTTCACCTAATGTATCAACATTTGTAACTGTTGCACCATTGTTTTCACCCATTTCAGCATATGTGGAACCAGTAGAATTCGCAGTTGTCTTACCCTTCAGATCCGCAAAAGACTTGATATCAGAATTATCTGCTTTCGTAACGATAACCGCATGATCATATGCATATGGTTCTGTAAAATCATAAGAATATGCTCTTTCTTCTGTGATATCTACACCATTTGCCATCATATCAAATGTACCCTGGGCAACACCAGTCAAACCACCATCAAAGTTTACTTCTTTAAATTCAGCTTCTACACCCAATTTATCCGCAACAGCCTTGGCAACTTCTACATCAAATCCAACAAGTTCATCTGTTGTTTCATCATGATATGTAAATGGTGACCATACACCTTCTGTCGCAATTGTAATCTTTCCTGCACTTTGAATACGTGCTAAATGATCACCACTTGCAGAAGCTGCAGATGTCATAGCGCTGGAGCAGCCAGCCAAAGCAGTTACGAGCATTGTTGTGAGTAATAGTTTTTTCATGTTCTTTTCTCCTTATCTTGTATTTTCTAAGCGCAAGAACTCTCTTGTTCTTTCTTGTTTTGGATTTTCAAAAAATTCTTTCGAAGTACCTTGTTCAATGATCTTCCCACCTTCCATAAAGATCACATGATTGCTCACTTCCTTCGCAAATGACATTTCATGTGTTACGACGATCATTGTCATACCTTCATTTGCAAGCTCACGCATAACGTTCAATACTTCACCAATCAATTCAGGATCTAAAGCAGATGTGGGCTCATCAAAGTAAATGATTTCTGGATTTGTTGCCAATGCACGTGCAATCGCAACTCTTTGCTGCTGACCACCAGATAATTGAGAAGGATAATGCGAAGCACGATCTTCCATACCTACTTTTCTAAGCATTTCTAGCCCAATCTTTTCTGCCTGTTTCTTATCCATTTTTCTTGCTGAAGTTAAGCCAAGCATAACATTCTGCAATGCTGTCTTATTCGCAAATAGATTATAGTTCTGAAATACAAATCCGGTTTTCTTTCGAATATCACGAATATCATTCTTATGCATGGATGCAAGATCATATTCTTTTTCATCAAACAACATCGTTCCCTGATCTGCGGTTTCTAAAAAATTAATGCATCTCAACAATGTTGTTTTTCCAGAACCACTTGGTCCAAGAATTGCAATCACATCACCTTTATGAACAGATAGATTGACACCATTCAGCACATTCAATGAACCAAATGATTTATGAATATCTTTAATTTCTAATACTGGCATATCACTTTGTACCTCCATAACTGTTCAATTTCTTTTCTCCAAGCTTCTGCAGCCAGGAAATCACAGAACAGAACAATAGATATACAATCGCCACTTCAATATACAAAGGCAGATACACATATGTTCTGCCAATGATCTGACGTGTACGCATAAACATTTCAACAACTGTAATATTAGAAGCCAGAGATGTATCTTTCACCATAGAAATCAATGAATTTCCTAAAGATGGGAATGCTGTACGAAATGCCTGTGGCAATACAACATGCCACATGATCTGCATATAGCTCATACCAACACAATACCCAGCTTCCATCTGTCCTTTTGGCACACTTTCCAGACATCCACGAATCGTTTCAGAACAATACGCACCCTCATTCAAGGCAAATACAACAACTGCAGTCACAAATGCTGTTGTTTCAATACCAAATGCTTTCAAGCCATAGAAGCCAACCATCAATTGAACAAGTAATGGTGTTCCACGAATCAGCCAGATATAGAAACGGCTGATTTGTTTCAATACAGGAACATTTGCATACTGCACCATTGCCACAACGACAGCGATCACAAGTGCCAATGCAAAAGAAATCAATGTCAAAGGAATCGTCACTAAGATTCCAGGAATCAATATTTTTGTAAAAGATTCACTTAATATCTGTAATACTCTTGCGTCCATTTCTTTATTTTCTCTTTTCTAGGATGTTTCACATTGTACATAACTCACACATAAGAATCCACTCATATGCCCAAAAAAAAAGTACTTCAGCATAGCCAAAGTACTTTGCATCAATTACTTTACTGTAACGTTTGTGATGTGTGGGTTAACACCATTGTACCAGTAGAGGTAACCGTCACAGTCAATTGTGTCTCCAACCTTTAGATTTTCAACAGCCTTATATACATCTGTATCTTTTCCACAAAGATAAGATTCAACTGTGAATGTATATGTATTTCCATCAAGATCTATATTGAAGTACAAGTCATCACCCTGTGTTCCAGAACCGTCATAGTTGTAAAGATAAGCAACATCTTTTCCATCAGCATCCTTGCTTGCAGAAACTGTCAAACCCTTGACAGAGAACTTTTCATTCTGATGCTTGATCAATTCATCTTCATTTGCGAACATGTCTGTAAGATCTACAGGTTCAGCAACATAGTTGCCTTCTTCAATTTCATATGTAGCGTCTGTGATTTCAACTTCACCACTCCATTCACTCTTGTAGCCAACAGCCTTGATCTTTGTACCTTCTGTCAACTTGTTGTAGTCTTCTTCGCTCATTTCAACGTTATATAAGAAATAAGCACCTTCCTGGTCCTGTGTATAAAGTGTTGCTTTACCAACGCCCTTATCTTCCCACCAGCCTTGTTTTGCCTGTACGTAAGTTTCAACTGTTACTTCTGAATCAACTGCGGCGTCAACATATTCAGCATATGTCATAACACCTTCGCTCTTTGTGCCATCTTCTGCAACAACGCTTGTTTTACCTTCACCTGTCGAAGAAGTCTTGCTTGATGCAGGTGTAGAACAGCCAGCCATAGAAGCAATTACCGCAGCAGATAAAACTGTAGATAAAATCTTGTTCATTTCTTTTCTCCTTTTCCCTGAATATTATATCTCACGTTTGTTTCTCTTACGCAAGAATATAACCGTAATAATGCAAATCCATGCAAATACTAATGATCCAAGTAATAGCTTAGATTCCATTGGCAATGGTGTATCCACCGATGTTGTCTTAGAAATAGAATCTAAACGATACAATGACTTCACTTTTTCAAATTCATCTTCAATGAATGCATCATCCACTTTCTTATGTCTGCGGATACCTTTCGCAACATCTTCAATCATTTGACCAGCCGCATCTCTTAAGGAAGCAGATCCATTGAATACTGGTGTAGTAAATGTATGTGCAACGTTATCAAGCAATAGCTTTGTAGCCTCAATCTTCACAGAATAATGTTCATCATGATCTTTTCCTTCACTAGATAAATACGATTGATAGCTCTCCGTATTTCTCGCTTTGCTTGTGACTGGTACATATCCTTCCGTTTCACTATAGCCAATCTGCACATCATCACTCAATAAGTACTGTGCAAACAGCCAAGAAGCTACAACCTGATTTGGATCATTTTTGTTAAACACACAAATCGAAGGTCCCTGAGAGATCATCTTAGGATCATTCACATCATATTGAGGTACAATACGCACTTCAGTTTTAAAATCCACTTTATTTTCTTCTGCGATATCAGATAATGGTGCATCTGTTCCCATCCACGTAGAACCAGCCGTAGAATCAATCGCAAATACACATTGTCCCGCATTTAAAAAATTCGCAGGATAAGAAGAAATCTTAAACGTTGAAAATGCGCCTGTTTCTACATGACTTGCAATTTCGCCAAGAATTTCTTTTGTATCGTCATTAAAGATTTCAATGTTTCCATTTTCATCCGCATATCCAGCACCTTTCTGTTTCAACATTTGAATCATCATGTTATCAGTGCTTTTATAGATAAACGGAATCATGACATTCTGACCATTTAAAGCATACGTTCCATCCACATTTTTTTTCGTTGCTGCTTCAGAAACTTCAAAGATATAATCCCATGTCAATACATCAGGTATTTCATAGCCCAGTTGATGCACATAGTCTTCATTGATATACACAACTTCACTAGAGCGCATAAATGGCAATGCATAATACTGTCCATTCAGCATACATTCCTGCAGATATTCAGGAATGATTTCATCTTTCTTGATAGAATCATACTTCACATCACTCCCACCAAGTCCATATTTCTCATCATCCATGAGTGTATCCAATGGAACAACCGTATCACTGCCTGAAAGATACGTTGCGATATGATCAGGATACGTAATACATACATCTGGTGTTGTATTTGTAGAAATATTTGTTATGACATCATTGTAGATTTTTCCATAGTCTGTATATAAACGAATATTAATTTTAATATTTGGATACAATGCCTCAAAATCATTGATTGCCTTTTGGTATACTGCTGTTTGATTCTTATTTGTATCATTCTTTGCCCAGAACGTCACTTCATAATTCTTTGAAGTATCAAAAGAAGCAGGCATTGCAAACGAAGAGCTTGTACGCTTTCCATGACATCCGCTGCACAATAGAAGCACACCCGCAAGAAGAAGCTTGAAATATTTCTTCATCCTTTTGTACCTCCTCTTTTCACACCTTCCATAATCTTGTTATGAAAAAGTAAAAACAAAATAATCAGTGGAATCGAAATCACCACAACAGCTGCCATCATCGCAGGAATGTTTTCTCTACCAAAACCATTCTCACGAATTTCCTGAATTCCATTAGAAACAAGATAATACTTCTCATTATCAGTAATTAATCTAGGCCATACATAACTGTTCCAGCATTCAATGACTTTCAAAATCGTAATTGTAACTACTGTTGGTGAACAAACTGGCAATAGCACTTTCCAAAGATATTCCCAGTCACTTAATCCATCCACTTTCGCTGCCTTATACAATTCTTCAGGAACCTGTTCAAAGTTTTCCTTCAAAAGATAAATGTAGAACACTGATGTAATAGAAGGTAAGATCAACCCCATAAATGTATTTCTCAGATTCCAGTTCGTAATTGTCACAAAGTTTGTAATAACAACAAGTTCATTTGGAATCATCATCAAGGACAGAAACAATGTAAATACAATATTCTTTCCCTTGAATTTCAGTCTTGCAAATGCATATGCCGCAAGAATCGTTACAAACAACATGACACCTGTCGTAATGACAGTAAACAATACAGTATTGCCAAAATATCCAGCTAAGTTCACTTCTGAAAATGCAGATATGTAGTTTTCTAATGTTGGTGAAGATACAAATAATTTCGGAATATATTCACTGTTATAGCTTCCATAGCTCTTAAAAGAAGTTAAAACCATCCAATAGAATGGAAATAATACAACAAGTGCCCAGAATGCAAGGAATACATGAATACATATTTTCTTCAATAGATGCTTGTTTTTCATTCTGCTTCATCTCCCTTCGTTGACAAAAGCAAATTGATCACTGTAATCGTTAATACGATGGCAAACAAAATAAGTGCTGCAGCAGAAGCATATGAAGGATATCCGCCAGAATTTCCATATAACATGTCATACACATATCCAACAATCGTATTCATACCCGCTGCATTTAAATTTGTACCAAAAATAGCAACTTCATCACTATATGCTTTAAATGCCCCAATAAATCCGGTGATTACTAAATATGAAATCATTGGCATGATCATTGGCAATGTGATTTTTGTGAATGTTCTAAAAGAACTTGTTCCATCTACCTTGGCAGCTTTGTATAGATTCTGATCTACAGAAGCAAGTGCACTTGTTAAAATCAATACTTTAAATGGCAGAACGATCCAGATCGTATAGATACACATTGTCAGCATCTTTGCCCAATATGGTCCTTCAATAAAATCAACGCTGTTACCGCCAAAGAATTGAATGATCATATTGATAAAGCCATCAGAATAAGGTGTCTTCTTAAACAAGATCATAAATACAAGTCCAACAGCCAATGTATTCGTTACATAAGGCAAGAAATAAATTGTCTGATACAATTCTTTGACTTTCTTGATCGAAGACAATGCCAAAGAAAGCAATAATGCCAGTCCTGTTGATAACGGAACTGTAATAATGACAAGCAGGAATGTATTCTTCACTGCCTGTAAAAAATAAGGATCACGCAGAACATACGAAAAGTTATAGAAACCAATACCAGAATATGTCTGTGAAGCAGAGTTGTACCCTTCCTGCATTGAATAGACAAGAACATCAAACAAAGGATAAATCATGAATATCCCAAGAAGAATCAAGGAAGGTAATAGATACAGCCAAGGACGAACTTTCTTCATGCATCTTCCTCTAAAGCAATTCTATTCTCACTTTCATCAAACAAATACAGTTTATGTGGCTTCAAAGAAAAACGAATCGTATCACTGTTTTCAATCTTTGTTTCACTCGGTACAACAATACGCATATGATCCATCTGCATACCTTCATGTGTACAGATGACACTCGTATCTCTGCCAAGCTTTTCAATCTTTTGCAGAGAACATACAAATGGTCCATTTTCATCAACCAGCAATCCTTCAGGACGAATTCCAACAAACACATTCTGATCTGGAAGGTCAACATTGAAAATAGCATCCTTTCCAATCAGAAGCTTTCCATTTTCAATCTTTCCATGCAATACATTGATTGCTGGCGTGCCAAGAAACTTTGCCACAAACAAATTTACAGGATTATCATAAATTTCCTGTGGCTTATCCATCTGCTGAAGCACACCATCCTTCATCACAACCATCAAATCACTGATTGACATTGCTTCTTCCTGATCATGTGTAACAAACACAGTCGTAACGCCTGTTTCCTGCTGAATTCTACGAATCTCTTCTCTTGTAGAAAGACGCAGTCTAGCATCCAGGTTACTCAATGGTTCATCCAGCAATAACACTTTTGGCTGCTTTACCAAAGCACGTGCAATCGCAACACGCTGTTGCTGACCGCCAGATAAAGCAGAAGGTTTACGATCCATCAAAGAATCAATCTGTACAAGCTTCGCAGCTTCCATTGCTTTTTCTTCAATGACCTGCTTACTTAATTTCTCTTTTCCTTTTTTATTTTCCAAAGGAAACATAATATTCTGTTTTACTGTTAAATGTGGATATAACGCATAGCTTTGAAAAACCATACCAACATCTCTATTTTCAACAGGTACATTTGTAATATCTTCATCCCCAAAAAAGATTTTTCCCTCTGTAGGTGTTTCCAGCCCACAGATCATATTTAATGTAGTACTTTTTCCACATCCAGATGGCCCAAGTAAAGCAACAAGCTTGCCATCCGGTATTTCAAAATTAAAATGATCTACCGCAGTTACGGCAGGTGTGTGTTTTCCTTGTGGAAATACTTTTGTCAGGTTCTCTAAAACGATTTTCATACGACCCCTTATAGTCATTTTGACTCTATCTTTGCTTCACTATTATACCACGTATATAAAAAACGACCACACAAGGTCGTTTCCATTAATGTAATAGTGTACCTAAAACCTGATTGACAAGCTTTCCATCCACCTGTCCTTTATATTGTGCCATCATTTCTTTCATCACAACACCTTGTGATTTCTTAACAGGTTCCAGTCCCTTTTCACTCAAAATTTTTTCAATTGCTTCTTTGATTTCTTCAGCACTCAATTGTTTAGGCAGATAAGATTCAAGAATTTCAATTTTCTTCTTTGTTTCTTCAATCAAATCTGTTCTAGAAGCAGGTGTCTGCTGTAAAGAATCACGTGTCTGTTTCAATTCACGCTGCACATAAGTCAATTCATCTTCCTTGCTTAATTCAACACCTTTTTCTTTTTCAGCAAGCGCAACGGCAGAAATCACCATGCCAAGAACACCCTTTTTCACAGTATCGTGTTCCTTCATTGCCATCATGTTGTCTTTTCTTAACTGTTTTAATAATTCACCCATAGAATTTCCTCCTTACATTTCATCTTGTATCTGTCTTTGAAATTCTTTACTTAAAGCTAATAGATCATGGTACCATGCTTCAAAGTATGGTTTGATATCATCATCCTGAATGCGATCTACATTCTTTTTCGTAATTTCATTTTCTCTATCTGAATTCAATATTGGCAAGCGGTTTTCAATTTTGTAATCAATGATATCACGTACTGTTTCAAATCTTTCTTCAAACAGTTTCGCAATCTGTGCATCAATTTCATCAATTTTTTCTCTATCTTTATCTAATCTACTCATTTATGAAACCTTTTTCAACAAAAATGCCTTTCTTTCAATAAAGATTATATACTCATTCATGAAAAATAGCGTTTATATGATACTATTTTAAACATAAATGGGTTAAAGGAGAGAACATATGGGAAAGAATTTTGTTTTTATATCTCCAACATTTCCAAAGACATATTATCAGTTTCCACAGGCATGGAAACGCATTGGTGGTACTTCTTTGTGTATCGGTGAAGATTATTATGACTCTTTAAGTGAAGAGATGAAAAATGCATGTGACGAATACTATCGTGTCGATAACATGCAAGATTATGATCAGATGTATCGTGCCGTTGCATGGTTCGCTCATAAGCATGGAAAAATTGACTGGCTGGAAAGCAACAATGAATTCTGGCTGGAACAAGATGCAAAACTACGTACAGATTTCAATATCACTTCTGGTGACAACGAAACTTCTGTCATGCGCTATAAAACAAAATCAAACATGAAAGCCTACTATGAAAAGGCAAATGTTCCAGTTGCGAGATACCATATGGTTTCTACATATGAAGAAGGAAAGAAGTTTGTAGATCTTGTTGGATATCCAGTCATTGTCAAACCAGACGATGGTGTTGGTGCCAATACAACATGGAAAATCAAAAACGACAAACAGCTCAAAGACTTCTACAAGCAAAACATCCAGACACAGTACATCATGGAAGAATTTGTTCCAGGATCTATTGTTTCATTTGACGGTATCGTAGATCAAGATAACAACATCATCTTCCAGACATCCCACGTATTCCCTGAACCAATCATGGATATCGTAAACAGTGCAGATGAATGCTGGTATTACAGTGAAAGAGAAATTCCAAAGGATCTTGTTGAAATGGGCACACGTGTTATCAAAGCATTTGATATCCGTGGACGATTCTTCCATACAGAATACTTCAGACTCTATGAAGATAAAGAAGGCTTAGGCAAAAAAGGAGATCTTGTAGGCTTAGAAGTTAACATGAGACCTCCTGGAGGATATACACCAGATATGATGAACTATGCAAATGACATCAATGTATATCTCATCTATGCCAATATGGCAATGTATAATGAAGGCTTATACAAAACAGATCGACCATATCATTGTGTATATGTCGGTAGAAGAGATAAATACAATGGCATCTATACAAATGGATCCACATCTATCTTCTCAAAATATGGTCAATCCATTGTCATGCATGAAAGAATGCCTGACCTGTTATCTTCCGCAATGGGAAATGAATTCTACATTGCACGCTTCAAAACAAAGAAAGAAGTCAAAGATTTTGTAAACTTCGTATACAAGAAAGACAAGGTGAAGAAATGAAAACAGAATACTATAAAGAATATTCTCAAAACCTGGGAAGAGACATGGAATTTAAAGTCTATGGACATTCCGGCAGACCATTTCTTGTATTCCCATCACAAGATGGTCGTTTCTTTGACTATGAAAACAATGGCATGATTGATGCTGCAAAAGACTATATTGAATCAGGTCGTATTCAAATGTTCTGTTGTGATTCTAATGATGTCAATTCCTGGAGTTCAACTTCCTGGGATAATCGAAATAGAATCCTCCAGCAGGAAGCATATATGCGTTACATCACAGATGAACTCTGTCCAAGAATCTTTGATATCAATGCCAAGGCAAACAATGGCACATATGCAAAAGGTATCATGACAACTGGCTGTTCTATGGGTGGAACACATGCATTGAATTCCTTGCTTAGAAGACCAGACATCTTTGCGGGATGCATTGCATTAAGCGGTGCATACAATGCAAGACTCTTCTTCCCTGACTATTGGGATGATCTAGTATATGCAAACTCACCAGTCGATTATCTAGAAAGCATGCATTATGATGATCCAAAAGTTGAAATGTATCGTCATAGAGATATCATCGTATGCTGTGGCAGAGGTGCATGGGAAGTTCCAATGCAGGAAGATGCTGGAAGAATCAAAGAATTGCTTGAATACAAGAATGTACCAGCCTGGGTAGATTTCTGGGGAACAGACGTCGCACACGACTGGCCATGGTGGAGAAAGCAGCTTCCATACTATTTAAACTATGTTTGCTAAGAATACATATTGCATTCTTTTTATTTTTCTGATAAAATACTTAAGCAATGCGGATATGGTGGAATTGGCAGACACGTCAGATTTAGGATCTGATGCCCTCGGCGTACAGGTTCAAGTCCTGCTATCCGCACCATTTAAAAATCGCTGGAAACAGCGATTTTTTTGTTTGTAAATTATCATTCAGAATTCCTTACTTTACGGATTTTCAAAAGAAAAACTCTCATGTTCTTTTGAAACACAAGAGTTATTTTCTAAAGCAAACTAACTGTCAATGTTGCCGAGCAAGTTGTATTGTTTCCTTCGCCCATGCCCGCTGTGTAGGTTACAGGAACTGATGCAACTTGTGAATTTCTGCTATATATTATTCCATTCATATTAATTGTTACGGTTCCAACGGAATACCATCCTGACACTTTAGATATTGATGCACCTGTAAAACCCGTAATATATTTGCCTGATGCATTTGAACTTTCATATCTATATGTGTAGTACACCGTTATTTTTGCTTTATTTCCAGCATATGTCACGGTTTTTGTACTTGAGCCTCTCAGAATTTCTCTGCCTTCAACTTCTGAAGGTACATTTTCATTCGAAGGCTGCAATGTAGTTTCCGCATAAATTGGAACTATTGAAGTGAACGATAAATTAAATGTGATCATAAATAGAATTGCAATGTAAGTGAAATGATTTTTCTTCATATCATGTTTCCTCCTAACAATAGGATAAATATTTAAACTTACATTACACTTACATCTTCTTCATTTCTTCATTTAAACATATCTTAGCTTTATGACATAGATAAAAATACATCAACAGAAATAATACTTGCGGTATCCACAATATCCACAAATTCGTATGAATCAATCCATATTTAATCACACGAGATATAGATAATCCAGATTCAACATACATCGAAGTTCTACGTGTCAATAAAAGCCAAAGAATTGGTATAGAAATTCCATTCACTAACAGAAATACAATCAACGCAAACAATGGAGAGTTTATTAGAAACATCTTGTTCATCCATCTTTGATTCATTCCCAATTCATGCAATAAATGGATTCTATCCATTTCACTTCTAAGGAAATACAATTGATTCTGATACATTTGTACCAAGAAAATCAAACAAAACATCACCGTTACAATACCGATATAAAATATCTTCATATAGATTTGCTTTTTCATTTGTTCAACTTCAATTCTATGATTATTAAAAGTTATACTTTGATTACGGTTGATCATTGACATTAACTTATCTGTCACATCATACGAAGCATGATGATTTCCATACGCGATAACTTCATTATATTTCAAAGAATCCATATCAAATAATTGACAATATAGTTTTTCAGATACAAATATTGTTCCAGGAGTAATGTTTGTATCAACATTAACTGTATTCAAATGATCAATCACTCTTTCACATTTCACTTGTATATTATGATCGCCAGCTTTTAACGAAAGCATTTCTCCATCATGCAAAGCAATTTCCGTTCCGGTTATTTTCTCTTTCATATCCGAATCTACTACTTGAACAGAACCATCTGATATTTCCGCCAAAGACATAAAGAAACAAATTGCAGATTCCCCACGATAAAATTCTTCCTTGTCTGTTACATCCACAATATCATTCCAGATAGAAGAATTCTCAGGCAGCATAACAATTGTTACTGGCAATCCTGTTGTTTCATTACAATCCACATATTTATATGATGCATACAATTTCACATATGGATCATTTAATGCATTTTCATACTGAACATACAGCAGCTGATCATTCATTCCATAATATGAAGCACTTGATAAATATTTTATCGTTTCAATTCCTTCTGTATTTTGAATCTTATTCAATTGCTGAAAAGTTAATCCATCTGTTGGAGAATCCGTACTCCATTGATAGGAATACCCTAAATGCTCCATATTCCATTGATATAATTGCCATGAAGTAGAAATGCTATACATACAGACAAACAACATTCCAATCATTCCAGTACATAGAATTCTATTCAACACCACTTTTTTTCTCATTCTTCTTTTTTCAATGTCGATAAAAGATTTCTTATCAAACACAAAATGCTGTTTTCTTTTCACCTTCTGTTCTGCATATCTTGTTAAATCTTTTCCACCAGTAATTCCATTCATTTTTTTCAATAAAACAATCAAGCTTGCATTCATAACAAGCATAATGAGAAATGTCACAATAAAGGAAACAACAAACGGCCGATATGTCATTGTAAACTGAAATATATTTTTTCCAAGAACAACAAGCATCATACAAATCACTGCACTTACAAAACAAGTACAGCCCCAACAAATCAGCCATTGCTGAAATGATTGCATTACCATCAGCCGATTCAATTTATTCTTATTCAGTCCCAGACTTAACAAGACACGATTCCGATACAATTGCTTTGCAATCGTCGATAAACTGATACATATCAACAATAAAGCACTGATTGCACTCACGCTTAACAATGCTCCTCCATTTTCAACAATCTGTTCAAAAGAAAATATATTTTCCGGAAAACTATATTCATTAAAAATAATTTCACTTTTATTTGTCTCATGAATCAAAGCATCCAGTTCTTTCATTTCATTCTCATTCTTATATGCAGAGGAAAAGAAAAGATGTCGTTGCATTGGTTCACTATCACATTGTTTTGTAATAACAGAAAGCAAAGGATGCTCATTGCACAGCCAATTCGTTGAATATGTTTGAATGATTCCTGATAAAACATAGGATTTCTCAATCAACGTTCCATCAGTTACTTGTATTTTCAAATCAATGTTTTCTCCAATTTCATACGGAAGATGCAATAAATCCAACATTGCATATTCCATTACAACTTCATTCTCTTTTGCTGGATAAGTTCCGTCAATCAATTGAAATTGTTCCAGATTCCAAAAGTTCTGATCAACTTTTCCAATGTTCCCAATCTCTGAAGAATCATCACCAATAATTGTTCCGTATACAATCATCTCTCCACTTTCCTTGATTGAAAGATGATTTTGTATTTTGCTTTCTTCACGTTCTGAAATATCAAAAGCTGCTCCATTATGAAAACCATAAATCATTTGTCTTTGATATTGTTTCTGTGCTTGAAAACTATCTAAAAGAAAAGAAGTAAAAAACAATAAAACAACGGATAGACACATTGCCACTACAACACTTTTCTCGCGGAAACATTTCCGTAATATATGATGATATTTCATAATGATTTACTCACTAATTTTCCATCTTCTATATGCAGTACAACATCAGCACTACGTGCTATATCTAAGTCATGTGTCACTAAAATAATTGTTGGTTTTGTTAATTCTTTAATTTCAAGCAAAAAATTCAAAACTGATTCACTTGTTTTCTTATCCAGATTTCCTGTAGGTTCATCACAGAACAAATATTTCGGACAATTCATAAAGGCTCTGCCAATCGCACATCTTTGCTGCTGACCTCCAGAAAGCTGATCTGGATATTTGGATTGTATATCTGTCATTTGAAGTTTTTCCAATATAACATCACACCATTCCTCATCACATTTTTCTTCCAATAAAACAGCAGGCAAAAGAATATTTTCTCTCACTGTTAATTCTGGAAGTAATTGATAGTTTTGAAAAACAATTCCTGTTTTTTTCTTTATATGTTCAAGCTGTTGTTCATTCATTGTGGACAATGGCTGCTCATCATAAAAGATTTCACCTCGATCCGCTTTCAATAAGCCACTTAATAAATGAATCAATGTACTCTTTCCAGATCCACTTTTTCCAATCACACTATAAAAAGTATTCTCTTGAAATTCCGCAGAAATTCCTCTTACGGCATATGTTGCTTGTTTGGATTTTCCATATATTTTATGTATATTTTCACATCTTAAAGCACACATCCTGCCACCTCACTTTCTATAGTTTTAGAATAAACTGTACCACTTACAATCCACTTACATCATATGCTTCTTTCCCACTTAAAATTGGAAGATGTATTTCAAATACAACCTGTGTATAATCAAAATCGTTATATACAGAAAGTGTTCCATGGTGCTGTTCTACAATCAGTTTTGCCATATGTAATCCAATCCCAAAATGTTGATTATCATCTGTATAAAAGCGTTCAAATAGATGTGGTAAGATTGCTTCATCAATCAATATATTTTTAGTAATCACCTGTACATTAAAAAAAGCATTTCCATTTTCACACATGATCTCAACATCATCATTACCATGACTCAAAGAATTTTCTATCAATGTCAAAAGACATTCTCTCATCCAGACTTCATCACATTTCATAAACATGCAATCTTCTTTAGCAGAAAATAGAATTTTCTTTTGCATTTTATTTGCGAGAGGAATGCATTCTTTTATGGCTTGTTTTATCAAGTAAATCATATTCTGATTTTCAAAATGAAAGCGAATCTGATTGGCACTCATCTTTCGATCTTTCAAAAATAATGTAATTAAATTCGACATCTTATCAATTTGCTCTTTTGAAACATTCAATGCATTCTTGTTTTCTTCTGTTTCTCTTATTGTTTCTAGAGATAATTTCAATCCAGTCAATGGTGTTTTTAACTGATGGTATAAATGTTCTTCATATTGCATCATTTCTTTCTTGTTTGCTTCAGATTTATTTAGCAATTCACCATTTTCATTCAACAATATAGTATTTTGCCTTCGCAAATGATCCATTTTCTTTTCATCAGACTGGTTTTTCTTCAATAAAATCACACATCCCACACAACTCAATAATGCACCACCACAAAAACAAGGAATGAGATATTTAGATATTTTTCTTGTCATATGTGTTTCAGCAGTTATCGCATACCCACTGGCTGCTACTTTCTTTTTTCCTTTTTCTATAGAATCTATGGAAGGATCAGATTGCATATACTGCTGGACGATATCCACATCTACCTTTTCATTCCCAGCAAAATAATAAAATTCCATCTTCATCATATTCAAAGATACGAAATAAAAGAAGAATAAAAGAATCACATTCATACAAGAAAACAAAATGATATCTTTCTTCTTCATGCACTTTCTTCTTTCCATCGATAGCCAACACCACGAATGGTTTCAATTGGACAAATCGAACTTATTTGAATCAATTTATTTTTCAGTCTGCTGATATAGACTGTTAGTGTATTATCTTCCACAAACGTATCGTTCAATTCTGTAATGTCATTCAATAGCACTTGCCTAGATACAAGACAGTTCTTATTCTGCATCAGATGTTTCAATAAAGTGAATTCCGTATTAGAAATATCCACCAGTATATCTCTATAGAAAAACATATGATTTGAAACATCCAGTTTCCACTCATCTACAATGATACGTTCTCTTTTTACATTAAATTGTGACTGTCTGCGTAATTGCGCCATGATTCTTAACTTCAGCTCACGAATCGAAAATGGCTTTGTAATATAATCATCTCCTCCACTCAAAATTCCTTTTTCCAGAGAATCTTCATCATCTTTCACTGTAACAAAAATAATTGGCATCGTATATTGTGTTCTCATTTCTCTGCACAATTGAAAACCATCTTCTTCTTTCAAATTCACATCCAGTAAGCAAAGATCAATTTCATTTTTCATTAGAATCTTTACTGCCTCTATGGAATTCTGTACACAAAACGGTACATATTCATCTGCTAAAAGAATTTCTAGATTCTTACAAATCACTTTATCGTCATCAACAATCAATATTTTCTTCATACTGCAACTCAACTTTTTCACCATTTTATCATTCTTATCTTTCAGTTAGATGATTTTGTACACATTCAAAAGAAAAACTCTTATGTTCTTTTGAAACACAAGAGTTATTTTTTCATTGCTAATTGTGATGTTGAGTAATGCTGAATTGGTGTCCAGGTAACATTTGTAAATAATGCCTGTACTGTAATTGGAATATACGTCAACATATACATTGGAAACATTGGAATAAACTTTAACTTCTCAAATGTAGAAGCAGGAATTCTCTTCCACTCAGAAAGAACCGTCAATAATGCAAGCACCATCATACTGCCCCATAGATATGCAATCATTTCAATCAAGAATTGAATCATTTCCTGTCTCAATACCAAAGATAGATAGTAAGGCATAAAGGAAGCCGCAACAATTCCCCATAATGCGAATGCAATCATGATAACAGTTAATAATGTACAAGGCAGACACGTCATCAAAATATCATAAAATGTAAATCTCTTGCCATTCTTAGACAACAATCCCTTTGTAAGATCACCTAAGTATTTTCCATCAATCTGATAGAAGCCTTTCGCCCATCTCAATCTCTGCTTCCAAGACTGTTCCATCGTAGATGGCTGTTCATCATAAAGCATTGCACTGTCACAATAGCCAATTCTCTTATTGTTGATTGTAGAAGCAACAGAGAATTGAATATCTTCTGTCAGGAAATAATAAGGCCATCCATCATTCTCATCCATCAGGGAAGAAGTAATCACAAAACCAGTACCAGAAATCATGCATTGTGCACCAATCATATCTCTAACATAGTTTAAGTGTCTTGCTTCATGCAGGAACCAGATAGAATATGCTGCACTTAACCAGTTCGTACCAAAGTTCTTAGAGTTACGATATGTTGTAAATGCATCATACTTGCCACTTGCAAGCTTTTTATTCGATTCCTTCAAGAACGCTGGATCAACAATATTATCTGCATCAAATACCACAAATGCATCATAATACTTTCTACCCTTCAAAGAAGAAACTTTTGTATACAGATAATTCAAAGCATATCCTTTACCAACTTCTTCTTTATTAAATCTTTCATACACGATAGCACCATTGCCTCTAGAAACCTGTGCAGTATGATCTGTACAGTTATCCGCAACAACATAAATATCATATTTATCTCTTGGATAATCTTGCTTATTCAGGCTGTCCAATAGTTCTGAAATCACACCTTCTTCATTTCTGGCACTGATAAAAATCGCAAAGCGATTTCTAATATCTGTATCCTTTAAAGAAGTTACTTTTCTTTTGATGATCGAAATGAGAATATAAATTACCTGATATGCATAAAATACTGTTAAGAACTGTATTACAAGTGTTGTAAACAATCGAAACTGTTCGAGTATATTCATATCCACCTCCAAAATTCATTGTCTAATATACTCAGTTTCACTATTGAATTCAAGCATCTTTTATATTTCACAAAACTTTCTTAATCAATTTTAATATTTTAACGCTTACCATGTTATAATCTTTTGGTTTATGAATTGGTTTTTAAAATCATTGCCAGATATGATCATCTTGCTGGCAATTTATATAAAATGCTTATATCCAACGTGGAAGAACTATGAACGCAATGCCCTTGTATGGCATACATTCCTGTATATCTATATGTGCATCATTCTAGGATGGACAATTATGCCAATCTTTGCACATCTTCTATATGCATTTGATGGTGTGTACGAAAATTTTAACCTTCTTCCTTTTTCTGACTGGATCTATGGGTATGGAAACTATCGCAGAGAAACTTTGTACAATCTCATGCTATTCATACCATTTGGTTTTATTGCACAAAGAACATTAAGAAAACCATACAGGATTACTCTCCTGTATGGCGCACTGTTCTCATTCACAATTGAAATATCACAACTCTTATTCACTTCAAATCGAGTCTGTGATATTACTGATTTAATTAATAACACTTTAGGAACACTGTTTGGTATTCTCTTATTTATCTTGTATGACAAATGCTTGAAGTAGCGATTCGCTACTTCTTTTCAAATGACATAGATTCTCCATCTGTTCCAGGGAAAGAAACCGTCATAACATTCTTAACGATCTTGTAGGAAGCAGACTGATCACCAATACTGATAACGCCATCTCCATACGTACATGCCTTTTCTTCACCATCTGCAACCATTGTACAAGTTCCATCATCTTTCAAGTCAAAATACGTATCTTCATTCAATCCACCACTATAAGACTGATAATAATACTTCCCACTTACGCCATCGTTTGAACATCCCACTAACATAAGAGATGTCAACAAAATACTCACTGATAATTTTTTCATGATGCTATGATACTACCTCCAATAAATTCTCGAATGATCGAATTATTTGCGATACAAGAATCATCTTGTATTGTCACAAAGAAGTCAAGGAATCTTAACATTCTCTGTGCTTCTGCATATTGATCCGATTCATACGAAATTCTTTTTAATAATGGTTCAGCATATTTCTTTAATACTGCTAATTCATAAATACATGAACTATTAAAAAATACATCCGCTTCTCCATTATAAGGGAAAATATTCTTTTCTTCACCTTTTCTTACAGAATACCATGATGCAATGGTATCTGCAGCACTCACATTTCTTGTACGATAGTCTCTTACCATTCTACGCAGCATTCTTGCATCTGTTGTCGGAATACGATGATAGCGGTCAATTGTCAACTGTGTCAAAGGACTGATATAGATCTTAAATTTTTCTTTATCATCAATTCCTTTTGTCAGTTCAGGATTTAATCCGTGAATTCCTTCAATCACAATCAACTGATCATCATGTAACTGCGTAATTCTCTGTCCGTACTCTTTTTCCCCTTTTATAAAGTTATATGTCGGCAGATCTACAACTTCATGACGTAATAAAGCATTCATCTGTTCTGTAAATAAATCAACATCTACAGCACTCAACGCTTCAAAATCTTTCGTACCATCTTCTTGAAGCGGAAGATCATTTCGATTGATAAAATAATCATCTGTTCCAAGATACAATGGATTCAATCCTAACACCTGCAATTGAATACATAAACGCTTGGCAAACGATGTCTTTCCCGATGATGATGGTCCAGCAATCAATACAATCTTTTTTGCCTTGTCATGAATTTCTTTTGCGATATCCGCAATCTTCTTTTCATGCAGTGCTTCACTTAAAAGAATCATATTTTTAGCATCATCAGAAAGAATTCTTTCATTCAGATCACTCACTTCCTGAATATGCATCAGTTTTTCCCACGTCTTTTCTTCAGAAAAAGCTTCATACAGAAGATTCTGTTCCTCAAATGGTGGAACAATCAATGGATTTGCTGGATGAGGAAAACGCAATACAATTCCTCTACGATACGCATGTAAATCAAATGCATACAAGTATCCTGTAGAAGGCAGTAAATACTGATAAAACAAATGCTGCGTATCATCTAAAGTAGAAACAAATGCTCCACGAACATCATATGCCGTTTGAATAATACGAGATTCATGCTGCCATGCATCATGTTTATCAATATCATTCAATAATGCATCTCGACTCTTTTTTGTCTGTAGAATTGGCAGATCAGCCTTCACTAGATCATGCATCCTCTTTTCAACCTTAACAATCAATGCATCCCTTGCCATTTCACTATGATATATCGTTGTAAAAATACCTTTTGAAATTGAATTGGCAATATGTACTGTTGTATCTTCCCCCGTCACATCACGAATCGCCTTCAAGTATAAAAGAATCAAAGTATTCTGATAACTCATATTGGCATACGAATTTCTAAGATCAAACAATTCAATCTCCGCATCTTGTGTAATTGGTGTATTTAGTCTTTCATAATGATGATTCACTTTACATGCAAGGAGTGGAAAAGCAAAAGAAAGGTGCTTGATTAGCTGTGCACAGCTAACACCTTCCTCAACTGTTTTCTCAATGATTTTTCCCTCCGGACTTTTTATTGTCAGTTTCATGATTATACCTCGTCGTAAACGCAACAGTATCTTCTCTTACATTTTTAACCGGAATCGAACTTGTAGCCTCAGGCAATAAACGCATCATGGCAAGCTGTGAATTCACTGGTGCATCACCACGATTGATCTTGCGATATCTGCCTGTATTACTCATGATTCTTGCTTTCGTATTATCTCTAAATGCAAGTGCAAGATATTGATGGATCTGTTCTTTGACATGAGCATCTTCAATCGGGCAGGCAACTTCTACTCTTCTTTCCGTATTTCTTGTCATAAAATCTGCAGAAGAAATATACATTTTCTCATTCTCATTAGAACCAAAGATATAGATTCTTGAATGTTCAAGGAATCTTCCAACAATTGAAATGATTTCAATATTGTCTGTTTTCCCTTCAATACCTGGCAAAATACAAGAAATACCACGAACGATCAATTTCACTTTCACACCTGCTAAAGATGCTTCATGTAGTCTCTCTATAATATCTTCATCTGTAATAGAATTCAACTTACAAGTAATGACACCTTGTTCCCCTTTGGCAATTTCCTGATCCATCAATGAAAGAATTGTACTCTTTAAAGAAACAGGAGAGACAAGCAATGTATTATATTTTCCATCTAATCTGCCAATTGCCATATTTGCAAAGAAAGAAACAACATCTTTGATAATATCTGCACGTGAAGTAATATATGCTAAATCTGTATATGATTTCGCAGTATTTTCATTGAAATTACCTGTCGCAATCAATGCAGCGTATTCTGGTTTAGATGCAATGATCTTTGTGATCAAACATACTTTTGAATGCACTTTATATCTTTCAAAACCATAGATTACATTGCATCCCGCATCTTCCAGCTTCTCAGAATAGTCAATATTATTCTGTTCATCAAATCTAGCTTTCAACTCAATCAATACATCTACTTCTTTTCCATTTTCTGCAGCCTGGCATAGATAATCCACAAGTCTTGCACGGGTAGCTAAACGATAAATTGTAATTTTGATAGAGACTGTTTTAGGATCATTTGCGGCTTCTTTGACAAGCTGTAAAAATGGATCCATGGATTCATATGGATAATGTAAAAGTACATCTTTCTCTTGTACCTGATGAAACAATGACTGTTTGTAGTTAAATGCTGCGGATAACTTTGGTGTATAGGATGGATATGTGACTTTCTCTTTGATTTCTTTATCCACTAGATTTTCAAGACCAAAGACATATTTCATATTCATTGGTACAGCACTTGTAAACATTTCTCTTCTCGTAATCTTGAGATTTGTTAAAAGATATTTCATGAAAGAATTGGATGGTTTACTAGATACCGTCAACATTGTAACGTTCATCTTTTTTCTTTCCTTCAATACTTTTTCCATTTTTTTACGATAGTCAAGAATATCTTCAAATGCTTCATCATCTGCATCCACATATGCACTTCTCGATACTGTCAGTTTCAATGTTTCATTCACTGTATATTCATCAAAGATCGATGAGATTTGATATGCCAGTAGATCTTCTATATGGACAAAGCGAAATTTCTTCTTGTGCGGCAGAACAATGATTTGCGGTAATGATTGTGGTACCGCAACAAAGCAATAGGATGTGCGTCCCTTCTTTTTCATATCCGCAGTGATATATGTAATATGATTCTGCAGATTTGGGAATGGATGATGGGTATCAACGATCTGCGGATTGAGCAAAGGCGCAATATTAGACTTATAATACTTCTTCAAGAATCTCATTTCTTCTTTATTACAATCTTTCATCGCAAGATCTTCAATGCCTTCACGCATCAAATCTTTTCGCAATTCCTCATAAATTTTGTCTCTTTTTTTGCAGCCTCTTTTCGCAACTGGATATATTGCATCCATCTGTTCTGCAGGTGTCAGCCCAGATTTATTATCCACTTTACTCATCTTTGCATTTTTCATATCCCACAAAGAGCCAACTCTAACACGGAAAAACTCTTCCAGGTTAGAAGAGAAAAAATAAACAGATTTCAGTTTTTCAAGCAAAGGAACGGAAGGATCTTTTGCTTCATTTAAAACACGGTCGTTAAATCTAAGCCAAGATAATTCTCGATTACATGTATAACCATCTTTATAAATATTTTTCTGCATTGCTTTACCTCTTTATTTCATACATGTATAACAGTACATCTCCATTGTAAACTTGTTGTAAAAAGCCTGTATTATCTAACACTTTCTTAGAATACACATTGTTTTTATTCACTTTTGCATACAATTTCGTAATATTCAGTTTTTTACATTCCTCAATCAAGAGTTTTACACCACGACACATATATCCTTTATGCTGATATGCATGTTTTGTACGATAGCCAATTTCATAAGTTCCATCATTTCTTGCATAAATCTGGAGAATCCCTACAAGAATATCTGCATCAAAGATTCCATATGTCATATGCTTTAATAATGACTGATACAGTATCATTGCCTGCATTTCATTCAATGAAGATTCATATAGATCTTGCAGTTGTTTCGCATCGGTTGCTTTTAATGTGCGTATGTTTGTCATTTGAATTACTTTATTGTTTTTATTATACTCCTGTCATATGATTAGATGCATGGAGAATTAAAATGAAAAGAATCGTAACAATGCAAGACATCTCATGTATTGGAAAATGTTCCCTGACCGTTGCACTTCCAATCATTTCCGCAATGGGAATCGAAACCGCAATTCTGCCAACTGCCGTATTATCTACACATACAATGTTTAAAGGTTTTACATTCCATGATCTGACAAATGAATTAGAGCCAGTTATTTCTCACTGGAAAAAAGAAGGATTCACGTTTTCTGCAATCTATACTGGTTATTTAGGTTCCATCGAACAGATTGCTATCGCAAAGCACTTTATTGATACAACAGAAGGCAATCCTCTTGTTATTGTTGATCCATGTATGGCAGATGCTGGAAAACTATATACTGGATTCACATTGGAATTCGTTGAAGAGATGAAACGTCTTTGCAAGAAAGCAGATATCATCTGTCCAAACATAACAGAAGCATGTCTTTTATTGCATCAGCCATATAAAGAATCATTTTCAGAAGAAGAAATCAAGAAGATGTTAAAGGAATTATGTGAATTTGGCAGCCAGAAAGCCATTATAACTGGTGTTTCTTTACAGGAAAATTCCATTGGTGCATATGGATATGATGCAGATAACGATACATATACCTATTATTTTACAGAAGAAGAAACACAGCACTTCCATGGTACTGGAGATATCTGGGCTTCCACATTAACAGGATGTCTCGTCAATGGTAAATCTCTACAGGAATCTATTCAGATTGCATGTGATTTTGTAAAAGAATCCATTCATCTCACACTCCAGGAGGAAAACCATAATATCTATGGTGTAAACTTTGAACAGGCAATCCCTTCTTTAATCAAAAAATTATAGAAATAGAAAAGCACGGAAAACGCGTGCTTTTCTGAAAGAAAGGAATAATTATGAATACAAGTAAAGTCTATACGTAGTATAACATATATTCTTTCATTTGTGTCAGTATTTACTTACTTCAAGTACTTTATAGGATGCATTTTGATATGCTTCTACTTCTTCAGACGGAATGAGTGTAAATACATCCTGGTTCATTGACTGTTGTCCACTTAAGCTGTCTGCATATACATAGTCCGTTGCAAGTCGGCTGCCATCTGGATTTACTGCCTCAATTGTAATGGAGAATGATGTTGATTCATCACTTAGATTTGTAACCGTTACATTTAATGCAGAAGTTACCAAGCCATATTCATCACTTGTTGCTTCAAAATTTCCTAGCTGTACATTTACAACACTGCCAAGCAATGATTCTGTATTCTTTCCTGTTGCATCATCAGCAGCTTTATCAATTTCTTTACTTGCATCATCCAATGCCTTTGACCATGAGTTTTGTAAAGCAAGTGTAATTCCCATTGCCAGAACGTTCATAACAATTGCGATGATTGTAAGAACCTTCTGATTTTTGCGAAATAAAGCAACAACTCCAAGAACAAGACCAATCACTCCAAAAATAAACGCCGCATTGTTAATGATTGGAAGAAATGATAATGCCAGACCAATGATTCCTAACACCAACGCCGCAATAGCCAATCCCTTTTTTTGTTTTTCCATTTTTTCTAACCTCTTCTTTTTCCTTATTGTAAAAGCTAGAAAGTTATGATTGGTGTTCTATCAGGACACTGAAAGAATAGACTGGAAAACACCTTGCATCATTGCGGCAACAAACAAAACACAACAACATGCAAGAAAGTATCCAAGAATACGTTTAATTATATTTTTATCATGGATCCATGGAAAATGATTGAATATTCCTGTCCAGTCAGTAAAGACATCCACCCATCCTAAAACCATGAACAGGATTGTAAGGCGAGCCAGAAAACAATAGACAGGATTTGTCACAACATGGTCACCCACTAGCACTTCTGATGAAAAGCTGATCAAGAAAATCAAAAAATATCCAATCGAAGCAACGATCATATGCCATTTCTTACCTGTACGAAATCCTGGAATATTCATATAGTTTTTCTTTTTTGCCTGTATAAAAGATGCCCGCTTTAATTCTTCAATAGATTGATAACGATCATCTGGATTCATATTCGTACATCGATTGGCTACCTCAAGCATATCAATATCATCAGAAAACATTTCTTTGATCAGCATACCTAATGCATAAATATCTGTTCTTGTATCACTCGCACCAAATCCATACTGTTCTGGTGCCGCAATCCCATCTGTTCCAAGCAATACAGTATCTCTCGATTGATTTTTGACATACAGTTTTGCTGCATCATAATCAATGATTTTAATGATACGGTTTTGATCAATCATAATATTGGATGGTTTAATATCACGATGAATAATTGATGGATCAGCATGATGCAGATAAGAAATACCATCAAAGATCTGATTCAGAATATCTTTCCTTTCTCGCATTGAAATCTCATGAACTAGTAACTGTTCCAATGTAATACCATCAATATACTCTTCTAAGACAATTAGTTTTTCATTCTTTTCTTCAAATTGAATGATCTTAGGAATATGGATATCTGGATGCTGCTTGAGCCACGCGAAAACAGAAAGATGATAATTGTTCAATGTTTTTAAATAATAAAGTTTTCCCAATGCATCTTTCACGATTTTTTTGTTCTCATTTACAATCCCAACCGTTTTATAATTTCCAATAAACATGTACAATCATTTTATCAAAAGGAATGCATATGAAAACACGTGATTTAGAAAATATGCTCAATAATGTTCAAGATCAAAAAGCTTTAACACAATATATTCAAACGATTCAAGATATTTCTTACGATTCATTTCATGAATATTTCAATCAGTTGATACAAGAAAAAAATCTCAACAGAAGTGAAATTATAGAACGCTCCGGAATCGAAAGAACATATTGTTATCACATTCTCAATGGAACAAAAAATCCATCCAGAGATAAAATACTTTGTCTATGTATTGCCTGTGGCTGTAATCTTGAAGAAACAAGAAGAGCCTTAGAAATCAGCAGGCAAGGCATCCTCTACGCAAAAAACACAAGAGATACCTATATTCAATATGCCATCAATCAACACCTATCTTTGATTGATACAAATATCCTGCTTTCCAATCACCACGAAGCAATTCTAGAATAAAACCTGTTTTCCTTTCATAAAAATACCAGAAAGAATTTCTACAACAGATAAGCTTCATTAAAAGACCAGATACAAATGATTGTATGTCTGAGCCACCTGTTGTATTTGCGAGTGCACCGCTTGCTATTCCAAGGACAATGAGTACAAGGCCGTAAAGAATAATTTTCTGTTTTGCGAGTTCTTGTGTGCGGTGTAATAATGCAATCATCGTTTGTTCATCATAACCTTTTATACCATTCCTTCCATCTAGTAATTCTACGAGTGATACATGTAATACAGCACATAGCTGTTGAATCACACTATAATCCGGCAGACACTTTCCACAATGAACACACTTATTTTCATCACAATGTACACGAAGCAAAGAATAATAACTCATTGGTTTTAAGAATACTGTAATTGGACAAACATGTTTGCAAAAAGCACGATTATCTTTGAATATATATGCTAAAGCAATTCCCACACCGTAATACAGTAAATTTCCAATGAGAAATAGAACTATTCGTGTTATTGCATAAATATGAAAATACGCACTGCAAATACAGTTAAATGATTGAAATATTATTTTCAGAAACGCTTATAGTTTATAAAGTAAAAAAATGTCCCAAGGCAGTATGAAGGATTGAAAAGAAAAAGTAAAGTATTCGCAAAAATTTCGGAATAATATTCTAACCAATTACAAACCATTCACATAATTTCCAGGAATAATATGCCAACTTGTCAAAGCGCTGTTGCAAGCGCTTTCATTTTTTGACAAAATGAATCAGCCAAAAGAAAGGAATTCTAAAATGAAAGAAAAATTTATGAACGGCCTTCTTACTCTTGCAGGTAAGATGCAATCGAACAGTGTCCTTTCAGCAGTTAGAGACGCGTTCGTCGACAACATGCCAGTTGTCATCTGGGGTGCTTTCTGTACTCTATTCCAGTATGTCTTATGTCAGGTAGGTGGTGTACCAGACCCTAAGACAGGAGAACTTATCTACTATGTTTCTCTCGCTAACGTTCCAGGATTTGGATGGCTTCACTCTTTAAATCCAATCTTTACAACTGCTAACTACGGATGCATGAACTTCATGGCTGTTGCTATCTGTGTACTTATCGCAATGCACTATGCAGAAAACATCGGTCATCCAAATGACAAGACAGTTCCAGCAGTAGCACTTGCTTCCTTCGTCACACTCATCAACACATCTGCTTCCACAACTACAGAAGCAGGAGAAGCGGTGACAATCTCCAACGTCGTTGCTTCCTCCTACACAAGTGCGAATGGTTTATTCGTAGGCTTGCTTGTTGGTATCCTGTCAACATTGCTTTATGTTAAGCTTGTTGATTCAGGCAAATTGAAGATTTCTCTTCCTGATTCCGTTCCACCAAACGTATCACAGTCATTCGCAGTACTGTTCCCAACAATTATCACAATTCTCTGTGTATCTATCGTTGGCTATATCTGCTCTATGTTTGGTTTGACAATGTTCGATGTCATCACAACAATCATGAAGCCAATTGAAAATATCATGACAGGTCTGCCTGGATATCTGGTTGTTCTATTCCTCATGCAGCTGTTATGGTGGTTCGGTATCCATGGTCCAAACGTTATGGGTGCTGTAACAGGCCCATTCTTAACAAAGATGATGGCTACAAACCTTGAACTGTACCAGGCTGGCGAAGGTGTCTCAGCTTCTGGTGTATACTATCAGGCAGGTTCACAGTATTCTATTATTTCCAGCCCATTCGCAGCAGGATGGCGTTGTCCAACAGGTTCCGGTATCACAATGGGTTTGATCATCGCAATCATGCTCTTCTCCAAGAGAGATGACTTCAAGGCAATCGCTAAGTTAGCTATTCCTTGTGGAATCTTCAACATCAACGAACCAATTATCTTCGGTATCCCACTAGTTATGAATCCAGTGTTCGCAGTACCATTCTTCTTAGCTCCAATCGCTTGTACAAGTTTAGGCTACCTCGTGCAGTACATTGGACTCTGCCCACTGTTTGTTATCAACGTTCCATGGACGACTCCAGTTGGCGTATTTGGCTTCCTGGCATCATCTGGAAATATCATGGGTGGTATCTGGCAGGCAGTGATCATCATTGGTGCATCCACATTGATCTACACTCCATTCGTAATTGCTTCCAACCGCCAGAAGGAAGTTGCTGCTTAATACGGGAAATGATTGCTGAACTTATAAAACCAGTATTCAAGCTGAATATTCATTAATCTATGAAGTAAGAATTCTTTCAAAAACTTTTAAAACAAATTTAATCTTAGATAATTACAGGAGACAAAAAAAAAATGAAGTTAATTATTGAAAAAAATGAACAGGCAATGAGCGAGAGTGCTATGCAGATCATTCTTGGTGCAATGATGCAGGATAAAAAAGTCAACATTTCATTGACATCCGGAACATCTCCAAGAACAATGTATAAAATGATGGTTCCATATGTTAAGGACAAGCCACAGTTCAAGGATGTAGACTACTACCTCTTTGATGAAGCTCCAGAAGTAGGAGAACTGGCAGGACAGCCAGGACCTAACTGGACTGAAATGCAGGAACTGTTCTTCAAGGATGCAAATATCCCTGATGAAAAGATCCATTGTCCAAGCATGGAAAACTACGAAACATTTGATGAAGAGATTGCCAAGGCCGGTGGAATTGATGTCATGCTCATTGGACTTGGATGGGATGGACATTTCTGCTCCAACTGCCCAAGATGTACACCAATGGATGCACTCACATATGCACGTGCAAGACATGTCACATTGGAAGCTAATCCTAACTACAAGAGCAATTCAAATTATCCATATTCCCTCACAATGGGACCTGCATCATTAATGAAAGTTAAGCACTTAGTCCTGATTGTAAATGGTAAGCATAAGGCTGAAATCTTCAAGAAATTCCTGAAGGAACCAATCAGTGAAGAACTTCCAGCAACGATTCTCCGTCTGCATCCTAACTTCACAGTGATCGCAGATGAAGATGCTACAAGTCTGCTCTCTGAAGAAGATCTTAGTGGACCAGTTAAGAAATTAGATTAAAACAATTGATTTTCATTCACAATCAGATGCTTGCTGATGAATGAATCTCAATATGAAAAAAGATAAGAATTGAAGTCATACGATTCCATTCTTATCTTTTTCTTTTTTATGTATTCATTCCATCAAAAAAGAAGCATATATGACTTTCATCATACATACTTCCACTTGTTGTTTACTTGCCAAATCTAGCCAATAGATTTGCCATTGCATCATCCATTGTCATTTCTTTCTTTTCAGGTTTCTTAGAATACTTCTTTTTATCTTTAGATGACTTCTTTCTCTTCATCTGTGCATCTCTTTGTTCCAGCTGATCTAAAGGTAATAAGGATAACTGTACTCTGCCTCTCGCTTCATCAATATCATAAACCCATACAGTAATGATATCACCAACAGATACAATTTCACTCGGATGAGAAACACGATTCATAGACATATGAGAAATATGAGCTAAACCATCCTGATGTAAACCAATATCTACGAAAGCACCAAAGTCTACAACGTTTCTAACAGTACCAGATAACTGATCTCCCTTATGAAGGTCAGAGATTTCAAGAACATCACTCTTCAATAATGCACCATCAAACTGATCACGATAGTCTCTCAATGGTTGTTTAATTGCATCTTCAATATCAGCCAATGTATAAGAATCAATTCCAAGATCCTTTGTCTTATCTGCAGGGAATTCAGCATCCTTTTCTCCAAGCTTTGTAATACCGCAAGCCTTCATGACTTCTCTAGCAGCATCATAGCTTTCTGGATGGATACTTGTTTCATCCAATGGTTCATCTCCATCCGTAATACGCAAGAAACCTGCACACTGTGTATAAGCCTTTGGTCCAAGCTTCTTAACTTTCAATAACTGCTTTCTATTTGTAAATTTACCATTCTCGTTACGATAATTGATAATTTCTTTTGCGATACCCGCATTCAATCCAGAAATATGTGTTAATAATTCTACAGAAGCAGTATTTAAATCTGCACCTGTTCTATTTACTGCCTTCATAACAACTTCATCCAGTCTTTGTGCCAAAGCCTTCTGAGGTAAATCATGCTGGTATTGTCCAACACCAATAGACTGTGGGTCAATTTTGATTAATTCAGCAAGAGGGTCAAGCAGTCTTCTGCCAATAGAAACGGCACTTCTTTCTTCAATTGCCATATCAGGGAATTCAAGACGTGCAGCTTCCTGTGCAGACCATACAGATGCACCAGCTTCAGAAACAATTGCATACTGTACATCCAGATGATTGTCATGAATCAATTCTGCACAAAGCTTTTCACTTTCTCTGCTAGCTGTACCATTACCAATCGCAATGATCTGTACATGATACTTTTCAATTAAAGACAATACTTTCTTTTTTGCAGCATCAATTGCTTCTGGATTTTCCTTATTTGTTCTAAAAGGATACACCTTATCAACTGTCAACATCTTGCCAGTTTCATCAATGACCGCAAGCTTGCATCCATTATAGAAACCAGGGTCAAAGCCAAGAACGATTCTACCCTTTAATGGAGCCTGTAATAACAGTTTTTCAAGGTTCATAGAGAAGATTTCAATAGACTGATTCTGTGCCTTTTCACTCAATTCAGAACGAATTTCTCTTTCAATTGATGGGAATAACAATCTAGTACATCCATCTACACAGGCATCCTTCAATTCCTTTTCAATAGAAGTAGTGTTTCCATGCATTAAATTCTTATATGCTTCTTCTTCAAGATATTCTTCATCAAATACAAAAGAAACAGTAATTACCTTTTCCTTTTCAGCACGATCAATTGCCATGATTCTATGATCAGCAAGCTGAGAAATCTTTTCACTTCTGTCATAGTACATTTCATAGACTTTATTTTCATCCTTGGCATCTTTCTTGATCTTTGTTGCTAGAACACCACTCTTCAAAATTGTATCTTTAAAAGCCCATCTTTGTTTTGCATTATCAGACACCATTTCCGCAATGATATCCTTTGCACCCTGGATTGCACTCTTTGTTGTTTTAACTTCTTCAGTGATATATTTCGCAGCTTCTTCTTCAAGGTTGCTGTTTTCATCACTCTTGAGCATCCACTCACTCAAAGGCTGCAAGCCAAGCTTGATTGCAGTTGTTGCTCTTGTCTTTTTCTTTTGAGCATATGGACGATAAATATCTTCCACCTGAGAAAGCTTTGTAGCTTCTTCTACAGATTTCTTGATTTCATCTGTTAATTTACCTTGATCACCAATCAGTTTCAAAACAGCTTCTTTTCTTTCCGCAAGTTTTAACTGATAGTCATATTGCTTCTGGATATATAAGATTTGTTCTTCATCCAGACCTTTTGTCTGTTCTTTACGATAACGAGCAATAAAAGGAACAGTATTTCCTTCTTCTAACATACTTAATGTATTTTGAATCTGCTCTTCTGTAATCTTCAATTCGTGAGAGATTCGTTTAATAATTTCTTCATTCATATTGAAACCTCCTTTTTGCGCTTTGTATATTTTACCATGAATAAACAAATATACACCTCTTGACAGTGAAAAATACCCTTTATACAAAATGATATCGTTTGTATAAATATATCTATTGACCGTGGGTCAAAATATGATATTCTTGAATCATACTCATAGGAGGGGTATAAAAATGGACGCTATTATTAGCACAGTATTTTGGGTTATTATTATTGCACTCGTATTATTTCTTGTATTCTCATGTGCAAACATTGTCCCACAACAGCACGCATACGTCATTGAACGACTCGGTAAATACCGTACAACATGGAATGCTGGATTACATTTCAAGATCCCTGTCATTGATCGTATCGCAAGAAAAGCACTGTTAAAAGAACAGGTTGCTGACTTCGCTCCACAGCCAGTTATCACAAAAGATAACGTTACAATGAGAATTGACTCCGTCGTATATTTCAAAGTCATGAATCCACATGATTATGCATACGGTGTTGAAAATCCAATTATGGCAATGGAAAATCTCACAGCTACAACATTAAGAAATATCATTGGTGATATGGAATTAGATGCTACTTTAACATCTAGAGAAAACATCAATGAAAAGATGCTTCAGACAATTGACTATGCAACTGACCCATGGGGCATTAAAGTTACAAGAGTTGAATTAAAAAATATCGAACCACCTGCAGCCATTCGTGAAGCAATGGAAAAGCAGATGAAGGCAGAACGTGAAAAACGTGCAAATATCTTGACTGCAGAAGGTGAAAAGCAATCTATGATCCTTGAAGCCGAAGGCCACAAGGAATCTAAAGTCTTAGAGGCAGAAGCCGCAAAACAGGCCACAATCTTAGCTGCGGAAGCAGAAAAAGAAAAAGAAATCAAAGAAGCTGAAGGTAGAGCGGAAGCAATCCGTGCCGTTCAACAAGCCACTGCAGATGGTTTACGTGCCATCAAAGAAGCAGGTGCAGATGATTCTGTCATTCGCTTAAAGGCATTAGAAGCATTTGAAAAGGCTGCAAACGGTCAGGCAACAAAGATTATTGTACCTAGTGATATTGCTGGCATGGCTGGTCTAGCGAAAGGAATTGTTGAATCAGTCAAAGAGGATCAATAATTATGTTCTTCACTTTTCTTGTTATCCTTGTCGTAGCTATTGCGGTAATGTCGGCTTTTACAAGCAATCTGAAAGATCCAAAGATTGCGCCAAAAATAAAACCTTTCAATTATCCTGCAGTTGAAAAAAGTCATGATTTTCATGAACCTGTTGGTCAATTTGAAGGAAACCATGCAGATCGTGTTGGTAGAAGACTCATTTCTCATCCAGAAGCAGAGCCAGGATATGTTGTATTAAACGGTGTAAAACATCGCATAGAAGACTGTAAAAATCTATAGACAGATTTCGAGCATTGTAGTTGAAAAAGTGTCTAACACAAGACTATACTATTTTCTCGAAAGGAGTTATTAGAGATGAAATTAACTAGTGTATTATGTGCTGGTTCTCTAGCATTTGCACTTGCTGCATGTTCTTCAACAGCTGCAAGCTCAAAGAAGGAATCTGCTTCTGTTGCTTCTTCAACAAATGAAGAAAAGAAAGAAGAAGTTGCTACTGAAGGTAAATATGATGTAACAAACAACACAGGTAAAGAAGTTAAGGAATTATACTTCTATGATGCTACAGGTACAGACAAAGGTGAAAACTATGCCAAGGATGGTTTAGCTGATGGCGCTACAGTTACAGTAAATGTCAACGTTGATGAAGACAAGGCTGAAGGCTACGCTATGAAGGTTGAATACGTTACAGAAGATGGCGACGATGTCGTTGTATTCGAAAGCTTACACTTAGAAGAAGCACCAATGTACCTAAAGAGTGCTGACGATGTTAAGAGTGGTGCAACACCATTCTCAAAGCCTGAATAAGACTTCACAAAAGAGCAGAAATGCTCTTTTTTTCTTGCATCCAATCTCAATCAGAATAAAATAAAAAGCATAAAGAAGGGGATTGCTATGAATAAAATCAACAACGCAATTGATTGTATCATTCATGCACATCATTATGTGCAACAGAATGAAAAAGCATTTTTAGACCACGATATCAGTGCATATATCGCTGATTACGCTAGAACATTCTATACTCATCAAGATCACAACTCATCTCTGGAAGATCTTGCCATTGAAGAATATATCATTGAAGAACATGCATCCACACCTGTTGTTTCTAGTAATGAATGGCTCATTGGTACACTCATGCCTCACTCTGTTATTTATCTTTCGATTATTAAATTAGATCAAGATTTATATTATCGCTATCGTGAATGCAAAGCCTATCAGAAAGCATGCAATCGTGATTTAACACGTGAAGAAATTGAACAATTTCTCTGCAACGACAGCAGCTATACAAACCGTACACTCAAAGAACATCCTGAATATAATTACCCAGCATTTGTATATGCATATCAATACAAAGATACATATCAGTATGGTGCAATGTTTCCAGGCTATCCTGGCATTTCAGGCAGTGGTAAAGATCCACAGACTGCACTTGAAGATGCATATCAAAGACTGTCAACATTCATGTAATCTTCACATAGACATCATTTTTACACCATAATACATCAGTATATTATCTCTTGTCAGATAGAGATATCTGACTACATCATTCCCAAAACTAACCCTAAATGAAAAAGATGTCATTACCCCTCGACATCTTTTTCTATGCATATCTTTCAATTTCATAGATTCTTCACACCTATACCATGTTTCTAACATAATTAATAGCTATAGTAATACTTGTCAGATAGAAATACCTGACAAACTTTTTTCAAAATCTACTCCCCTGACAATGAAAAGATGCTGTTATGGCATCTTTTCAATTCCTTAAGAAATGTTTAATTCAGCTAACTTTCACATTCATCCCATTTTTATACCATATTTCATCGCTATATTATTAACTGTCAGATAGAGATATCTGACTACATCATTCCAAAACTAACCCCTAAAAAGAAAAGATGTCATTACCCCTCGACATCTTTTTCTTTATCATTTTTTCATGTTCATGAAATCTTCACATAGATACCATTTCTATTACACAATCCATCTGTATATTAATACATGTCAGATAGAGATATCTGATTACATCATTCCCAAAACCTAACCCTTAAAAATAGAAAAGATGCCTACTCCCCCCTGGCATCTTTTTTACTTTGTAACTTTAAGTTTATATTCTTCAATAATCGCATTAAAGTCTTTCAAAGAAGTCACTTGTGTTAATGCATGCTTATAATGAGAAGCATGTGGCATGCCTGTCAAATACATTGGCGCAATGCCACGAATTTCACGAATTCCCGTATATTCCGTTTCATCTTTACACAGTCTTCTCGCATATTCTTTACATAGATCCAGTCTTTCAACAAAAGAAACTTCACAATTCTCTTTTCCTTCAAGAACATTTTTAATTTCTTTAATTAAGAATGGCCTGCCAATCAAGGCTCTGCCAATCATCACCGCATCACACTTTGTATATGCCATCATATCCAAAGCATCCTGTGGTGTTTTTATATCACCATTGCCAATAACAGGAATCGATACAGATTCCTTTACCATTTTGATATATTCGTTATTGGAAGATCCCGTATACATCTGCGAACGTGTTCTGCCATGTACCGCAACTGCTTTTGCCCCAGCCTTTTCACAAAGACGTGCAATCTTAACACAATTGATATGATCATGATCCCATCCAGCACGCATTTTTACAGTCACAGGGCGATCTGTATGATCTACAACCGCTCTAACAACATCATAAGCTTCTTCAGGATGTGCCATCAAATAGCTTCCCGCATGTGCTTTGATTACTTTATTGACAGGGCATCCCATATTGATATCAATAATATCGCAATCTGTATGTTCACTTAGATATGTTGCAGCTTCTCCCATTGTAAGAGGATCATTTCCAAACAACTGCAATGCTACGGGATGCTCATCTTTATTTGTTCTGCACATATCAAATGTTTTCGCATTCTGATAATGCAATGCCTTATCAGAAATCATTTCACTCACACATAATCCAGCACCATATTCTCGCATCAAGCTACGGTAAACAGGTTTGGAAATTCCTGCTAGTGGTGCAGCTATGATTTGATTATCAATTTCAACATTCCCTATTTTCCACATGTTTCTGTTTCAATATTTCCTTTAGATCTTCACTTGTAAATTGATATGCCGTATTACAATACTGGCAAACACACTCTGCACCTTTTTCATCATTGATCATCTCTTCAATTTCAGAATCTTTCAATGTCATCAAAGAAGCCGCAAATCTTTCCTTGGAACACTCACAATGCCACTGTATATTACGACGATCCAGGATATTTGCATCACTAAAATATGTATGAATGATTTCATCCAGTGAAAGACCGCTGTCAATCAGTTCAGAAACTGGTTTTTGTGTTGCGGCAACATTTTCACAGAAAGAAATTGCTTCTTCCGTTGCATTTGGCAACAATTGATAAATCAAACCACCAGAAGCCTTGATAGTTCCATCAGGTGAAACAAGTACACCAACACCTACAACACTAGGTGTCTGTTCAGAAATTGCAAAATAGTATGCAAAATCATCACCAACTTCACCAGACTGTATCTTAGATACACCTGTAAATGGTTCTTTCAATCCCATATCTCTAGAAACTGTCAAGTTGCCATCTGTACCAATTGCCTGTCCAACAGCCAGATGACCATCTTCTCTTACAAGGTATAAGTTTGGATCACCAATAAAACCTTTGACATTTCCTTTCGCATCTGCCTGTGCAAGAACAGTACCTGCAGGACCATGTCCATTAAACATCGCAGTCACTTTTTCATTTTCACCTTTTAAATCAGATGCCATGATAGCAGTCACTGTTAATGTTCTGCCTAATGCTGCTGCACTTGTAGGCATACAATGATGATGCTTGCGTGCCTGTTCAACCAAAGCTGTTGTACAAGCTGCATGAATTCTAATTTGACCATCTAATGCTTCCGCAATTACGATTTCATCTTTCATCATTTATTTAATCTCCTAATACATCTTTCATTTATTTTCTTGATCTTTCTCTCATCAACTTTGATGATTTCTCGATCAAATGTAAAAATACCATTGCATTCATCTTCAACATCCGATAACTGTGTATAAATACAGCCAGATAATCCCTTTGGAATATTCTGTAAGATCTTGTTTTGATATAAATCTTTCAATGCATCCATCAGTTTCAATTTATCTTCAAATTTTTTATATCCATACAGTTTTTCAATATTCGCATGTCCTTTTTCTAAATACGAATATCCTCCAAATTCACTCAGTATCTCAATACGAGATGCATTTTTTTTCGCTTTGTATGGAAAAAAGTAATTATGCACGCTATGAAAATCACCTGCACCATTATCATGCCATCCAGAAGCACTATCAATGAGTCTAGTATCATCATAGGATCGAATATGTTCTGTTACTTTCTGAGAATCAAATTGACCCCATCCTTCATTAAAAGCAACCCACGCAAAGATCGATGTCTGATTATACAACGCATCCATCATTTCATCTAATTCTGTATAATAGTTCTTCTGTAACTCTTTATCTGTTCTAACAAATGCTGCATCTTTTGTATCATCCATCTTTGTAAATCCAAGGTTTGGCAAATACATTGTTGTCATTTTATCCTGATCGATAAACCCACCACTTACCATATCCTGCATCACTAAGATACCAAGACAGTCACAATGATAATACCATCGACGCATATCAATTTTAGCGTGCTTGCGAAGCATATTAAATCCCATGTCTTTCACTTTCTGAAGTTCATAGATCATTGCTTCATCACTTGCATATGTATACATTCCATCAGAAGAATATCCCTGATCTAATAGACCACTAAAGAACAATGGTTCATCATTCAAGAAAAAACGCAAAATTCCATTTCGATCATTTTCTTTTGAAAACTTGCGCATTCCAAAATAAGAACGCACAACATCATCTTCTGTCTGCACATATAAATCATACAGAAATGGATCCTGCGGACTCCAAAGATGCGGCTGTTCTATAGGTGCAGTATATGTCTGATCCTTTGTTACGCCAGAATGAATGACATGACCATTGGATGCAATCGTTACAAGTGCCTGTAAAAAATCACCTGCCAAAGAAATATGTACGCAGGAATGATCCACATCTGGTGTAATTTTCAAATCACGAATACCATGTTGCGATACATTTTCCATCCATACACTACCCCAGATACCTGCGGTTGGCGTATACCACATGCCACCATGTTCAATCTTCTGTTTGCCATATGCATATTTCCCATAATTCGAATCATCAATACAGCGCACCATCAAAGAATTCTGATATTTGATATATTCCGTTACATCAAAGGAAAATGGTGTATAGCCACCTTTATGACTGCCAACTTCCATGCCATTTACAAATATCGTACATTCACAATCCACAGCTTCAAAATTCATAAATGTTCGTAATGCATTCGGCTTATATGAGAATTGCTTCCGATACCACAATGCTTTACCTTTTGGCAGCTGCTCCTCTGCTTGTGATAATTCACAGCCCAAAGCAAATGGGACAATGATTTTCTTCCATTGTCCTGCGGTCGGATTCTGTTTTCTTTCTGTGATCTGATACTCCCAAACACCATTTAAGTTATAGTAAGAATCTCTTTGCATCAACATACGCGGATATTCTTGCCAAGGGCATTTTTCGTTAACGATCTTTCCCCATTTTGTCAGCATATTTCTGATTTATTTTAACACAAGAATCATTTCATTTTTCGATGAACGATACATCTTGCAAGCAATGAAAGAAAAGAGAGTGCATGTAAAATAGATGAATCCACAAGTAAGGCATGCATTACATTACTGTAATTCGATGCATGATTCATTGTTACACCATAAAGCAATGTAATGCTGAAGGAAATGACAATCATACAAATGCACACACATACTGGTGAAAAATCATATTTCTTTATCACAAATAAGCAATGCGGCAAAGCACACGCTACAGCACAAGAAATCCAGAATGCACTGGAAAATAAAGAAAACATAGAAGAAATCATCATATATAACATCAAGATTGACATTAACACTCCAAAAAACAATCCCATCCCAATATTCATCCATCTTTTTTTCATACAATCTCCTTCTTTGAAAAAGAGAAGTCATTCGACTTCTCTTATGCATTCATTTCATCTGTGGAAGGCTGTTCACCAGCTGTTTCAGACTTTGTATCTGTAAAGTCAGCAGAAATATCTTCACCCTTAACAACCTTCTGAATCTGTTCAGCTGTTAAAGTTTCATATTCCATCAACGCTTCCGCAATTCTTGTCAATTCCGTTTCATGTGCCTGAATGAGCTTCTTAGCTTCATCATGACATCCATTGACAATCTTTCTAACTTCCTGATCGATTTCAAATGCAACCTGTCCGGATACATTGTTTGGCTGATTATAATCTCTGCCTAAGAATACATTCTCACTTCCAGAATTGTACTTAATTGGTCCAAGATCACTCATACCATATAAAGTAACCATATCCTTCGCAATATTTGTTGCTCTTTCAATATCATTAGAAGCACCTGTTGTAACATCATCAAAGAATAATTCTTCTGCAACTCTACCACCCATAAAGGAAGTAATTGTTGCCAGCAAGTCATTCTTTGTATTCATCATTTTTTCTTCCTTAGGTGTCATGAGGTTATATCCACCAGCCTGACCTCTTGGAATGATTGTAACTTTCTGTACAACCTGTGCATTTTCCATAAACAATCCGACAATTGCATGACCAGATTCATGATACGCAACAAGCTTCTTTGTCTTTTCATCATATGTCTTAGAAACCTTTGCAGGGCCCATCATAACACGGTCGATTGCTTCATCAATATCGGCCATTGTAATTTCTGTTTCGTCATGACGAACAGCCATGATAGCTGATTCATTCAATACATTTTCAAGATCTGCACCAGAGAAACCTGGAGTTCTCTTTGCTAATGCACCAAGATCAATATCTGCAGCGAAATGCTTATTTCTCGCATGTACTTTCAAAATTGCTTCTCTACCCTTACGATCTGGTAAAGATACTGTAATCTGACGGTCAAAACGTCCAGCACGTAATAATGCAGGGTCAAGAACATCAGGTCTATTTGTAGCCGCAATGACTACAACACCAGTATTTTCTTCCATACCATCCATTTCAACAAGCAACTGGTTCAATGTCTGTTCACGTTCATCGTGTCCACCACCAAATCCAGCACCTCTTTGACGACCCACAGCATCAATTTCATCAATAAAGATGATACAAGGTGCAGTCTGCTTTGCCTTTTTGAACATGTCACGTACTCTAGATGCACCAACACCTACAAACATTTCAACGAAGTCAGAACCAGAAATAGAATAGAATGGAACATTCGCTTCTCCCGCAACTGCTTTCGCTAAAAGTGTTTTACCAGTACCAGGATGACCTGCAAGCAAGACACCCTTAGGAATTCTAGCACCCATCTTTTCAAACTTCTTTGGATACTTCAGGTAGTCAATGATTTCAGCCATTTCCTGTTTTTCTTCATCACATCCCGCAACATCCGCAAAGCGAACCTTCACTTTACCTTCCAAACGTGCACGAGACTTGGAGAATTCAAATGCTTTTCCATTTGCACTCTGTGCGCCACTCATCTTGTTGATCATCCATACTGCTAAACCAATCATCAATAAGAATGGAACAAGGTTCACAAGTGTATTAATAAATACATTCGAAGCATCTGCATCTACGACAGTTACATTCGCATCACCTAATTCTGTGATCATATTTTCAATCTGATCAGATGTAGATGGAATTGTTCCTGTAAATGTAACCTGATGACCGCTTTCTTCATATACACCACGAACACTTGTCGTATTTGTTCCAATTGTTAATGATGCATCTGAAATTTTTTTTGTTTCTACGATCTTTGTCAATGTCTGATATGTAACTGTTTTATTGCCTGTTAAATTGTTCATGCCAAACAATGACATCATCGCAACCAGAACAATCAAATATGGCAGCCATCCCAAAACTTTATTGTTGTTTTTCTTCATTTCTTTTCCTCTATTTTATTCATAACATTCAGCGTTTAACACACCAATGTATGGTAAACATCTGTATTTCTGGTTGAAATCCATACCATATCCAACCACAAATTCATCTGCTACTTCAAATCCAATATAATCTGCCTGAATATCAACAGTACGTCTAGCAGATTTATTCAATAAAGTACAAATCGTCACAGACGCAGCACCACGGTGAAGCAGCGTGTTCTTTACTGTCTGTAAAGTTCTTCCAGTATCTACGATATCTTCTACCAGGATAATATCTAATCCTTTGATTGGTGTATCTAGATCTTTCAAGATACGAATTTCACCAACAGATTCTGTTCCTTCATAAGAACTCACATCCATTGTGTCAAACTGAATATCTAAATCAATATTTTTCATCAGATCAGCTAAAAATGGTACGGATCCTCTTAATAAGCCAACAAGTAATGGCTTCTTAGAAGAATAGTCTTTTGTAATCTGTTCTCCCAGCTGTTTTGCACGCTCTTGGATCTCGTTTTCACTAATTAGAATTTCTCTGATATCATTCTTCTCCCACATAGGTCATTGCTCCTTTAATAGCGTATATTCTAACACATTGCAGGTTGGGTTAACAGTATAATGATGAACATCACACCCAAGTCCACTCACAAAAATCACGTTATGATGACGATTTTCTATCACTGGCCAGCTAGTGCGTGCATACAAAGGGATATGCCGGTCAACAAAAAATCGATGTACATTTTTATTTCCAAATCGCATTGCAATCGTATCACCATCTTGTACGTTTCGTATCTGAATTGGAAAATCATCTTCAAACAGTGTTACAGCGTAAACACCACATTTTCCTTCACCTGAGTTTTACAGTCAGACATAATGAAACAATTTCATTTTCAGCTTGAATGCTG
>ERZ1034897.137-NODE-137-length-41336-cov-19.081393_pt1 | contig 41336 bp, 34 predicted proteins | sample MGYA00520629_ERZ1034897 | MGnify/ENA primary metagenome ERZ1034897 (study PRJEB33766, sample SAMN09781789) | gut metagenome | biome: gut microbiome | host: Homo sapiens | place: Madagascar | study: EMG produced TPA metagenomics assembly of the PRJNA485056 data...
AACTGCTATTGACAGCTTTTATGTTTATTCATTTATCGGTGAATAGTAACAAAAACGCGAAATATTTTAGACTAATTGATAATAAGTTCTTACTTACTTAATAAAATTTTCATATAATTTTCTTCATGTATGCAATTAAAGGTGAAAAAAGAAATAAAAGTTTTCAAATTAATGGTTTTACACTCGGAGAACTATTAATTGTAATTTTGATTATTTCTGTACTTATTTCAATTGTTATTCCTGTTTTTTTTAATCAACTTGAGAAAAGCAGAGAAGCAACTGATATAGCAAATGTACGTTCAGCCTATGCTGAAGTTCTTACATCTGCAATGACTGATAATCATACAGATGTAGTTAAGATAGTTCAATTAAAACAGAAAAAAGATGACTGGCAGGCATATGATCAGGTAAATATCGGTGGAATAACACATACGAAAACACAAGGTGATACAGAGCAATGGAAAGGAAATCCAATTGCGGATGGAGAATGTGAAGTTTCATATCAAGATGGAATCGGAGTTATTTTGAATTGGAAAAACAGCAGCAAGACACTAATTAATTTCAATGAAAATATTCATGAAATTGTAAAGCAAACAGGATTTTTATCAAAATACCAGACATCAAATTTTGAAATTGATTCTAAAAGCCCAAATTCCACAATGGTCAATACCGTAAAAAAAGAATTAGATGAAAATAGTTTATTACACTATGGAACATGGGCATATCTAGCCGATACACATAATACGAATAATTCATGTGCATATCTATTCTGGACATCCGTTGATACGAATTCTGTTGGCAAAGGGGGTGAGGATCCCTGTAATAGTAAGTAAAGATGGTGGAGGTTTTTATGTAAGTGATTCTATTACTGCCACTAGAATCAATAAAAAGGATGGATCATATATTGCTATATCAGATCATATTTTAAATTACAGCGGATTTAAACAATTTACAAACGGAGTTAATTATGGATCATTTGAACAAGCATATACTGCATATTCAAAATATGTTCATTCAAATTATCCTGAGTTCATTTCAACTTTACCAAAATAAAAATATCAGGAAGAGAAGCGAGAATCTGAGGTCACTTAATGTCATAGATGAAAGTTCTGTTTGTTCTTCCACTTATCAAAAAACAAAAACTGTGCATCTTCTGCACAGCAGTAATGCAGTTATAACGTATTTCTGTGACGCTGAGACTTTTACTGGAAATAAAGATGATAAATAAATCAAGTAACAGTTTATACGATCCAGCTTACATTCTTGGAAGATTGTACCTGCAAACAGACATGATTGATGACCACATATGAAACAAGTGTATACATGATTGCGCGTAGTATTTTTCATGTAGTAGGTGCAGCCATACTTTTCGCAATAATATCAATTAGGATACTTGGCATGAAAGAAAGATTTAAAGAGTATTGATGCCATTGAGATTCTGAAAGATACAAAAATTCCAATTGTTATTTTCCATGGTGGCTTAGATTTCTTCTACAATGTTAAAATCAGTCAGAAGATCAAAGAAATGAATCTCTCAAATGTATCTGTATATATTTAACCAGATAGCAATCATTGTTGTTCCTATGTTAAACATGAGAAAGAATATGAAAATATTATTTCTCGCCTTAGTGAACAATAAATCATTTTATATTTGTATACTGATGATCCTGCTCGAAAGAGTAGGATTTTTCATGTTAGAATAGATTCAACGTTAATGAAATAATCATTTTGAGGGGTTATATGAATACTGTTGTATCTTTACTTTTACTCATTGTATGCAGTTCTTTTAAGAACACTTCTGACTATGCGATTGCATATTATTTACTTTCCAATATTTCACATATCTGTGATGTATCTCGCAGTGATGTATGTGAGAATGCTGGAGTTTCAAATCGTGTTTTAAGTATGTTCTGTTCTACGCTTGGCTATAAGAATTACTCTGATTTAAAGTTTGCTTTAATCAAAACGATTGATATTCGCAAACTGCAGATGAAAGTACATTTCAATAATGCAGATCCAGATAAAATCATCAATGCGATACACACATTATCCAATGTAGATATGGATGACGCACGATTTACGCAAACCATTGATCAAATCAATACGTATATCTATGATTGTAAGAAAGTAATCATTGTTGGTGCTGTTTATCCTGAAATGTTAAGTCTTTACTATATGGAAGATATGCTGATGATGGGTAAATTCATCCATTCTTCACCTGTAAATACTTCGATTGGTGAAGTCGAAAATGATACGCTTGTTTTAATGATTTCATTTACTGGTAGAGTCTATATTGAGCATTATGATGAAATTATGAAGTTCAAAGAAAATAACGTGTCTATTGTTGGCATCGGAAATCCAAACAGTTTACCGGAACAGATTCATTTAACAAAGTTCTTAGAACTGCCGTTTAAAGGAGATGTTGAAATTGAAAATGCATGTATTCCTTTAGTTCTGCAATATATGAAATATCGATATTATCAGACATATGGAGATAAAAAACATGTCTGTATATGAACACTTATGGAAGATGGTGCAACAATCTTCTTATTCATCCACAAATGGAAAGATTGCTGAATATTTATTAGTAAACTATGATAATATTTCTACGTTATCCATTCAAGAGATTGCACAAGGTTCCTATGTAACAAAAGGAACTGTTTCTAAATTCTTCAAAACAATGACAGAAACAGGTACTTTTGAATCATTTCAACAGGCATGCAATAGAGAAAAGGCAAGCCATAAATTATTCATGCAAAAAAAAGAAGAAACATTGATTCGCAGATGTCGCAGATATCATGAGAAATGTTTAGAACAAAAAGATCTTCGATTTTTGAAGTATAAAATACAATGTGCTAAAAGAATCATTCTCTTTTCAAAGCTGGAATATGAATATCTCGCAAAAGAATTCTGCTGGCATTTATTGAAATATAATGTGATGGCGAAAACTGTTATTTACGCATATGATCGAACGGTCATTGATGAATTAAAAACATTAACACTAGATGATGCAATACTGTTTATTGACGCAGGCACTTCTTTTTTTGAAAGCATGCTGCAGTTATCCTTTGAATTTGATTTCATTCATTTCATTGAATCACTCAATACACAAGCCATTCTAATCTCAAAAGACGGGATAGATCATCCAAACTTCATACATATTCCATTGCTTCAAATAGAAACAAATCAGATAGAACTAGATGCATATAAGTGTGTCTATACAAATCTCTTAGAAACTTTAAAATCATAAGAATCATTATTATAAATAGCAAAAACATTACAAGAGTTTCCAAACAGGAAACTCTTGTTTCTTTATATCATCGACTATGCCTGCATATTCTTTTATATTTTAGATAAAAGAAAGCGTTTACATGAAAATATGTGTAGCTTTAGTATTTCGAAGCACAATTGTGCGGATCATAGAAGAAATATCATAATATCTATATTTCTTCAGCTTATTTTTTCTATCTAGAAAAGGAGATTTAAAAAATGGGAAAGATAAAGAGGGGTATCATTGCCCTGACAAGTACTGTCATGGCACTCAGTGCTGCAGTACCTGTATTTGCAGAAGGAGAAGATCCTGCAGATACAGAACCTGTTAAAGAAGTAACTGAAGAAGGTTCTACTGATGAAAGTACAACTGTAGAATCACAAGAAGAGCTTGCACCACTTTCAGACGGTGCACCTGCAACAAAAGACTTTTGGACAGATCTTAACAAAGATGGTTACGTTGAAGTTGGAAAGTACAAAGTCGAAAAAATCAAAGAGAATGTCTATCACATGGATGAAGACATTCAAGCACTTCCTGGTGGAGCCAATGATGAATCTGGAAATATGAATAATCCTTCTTCCATTTACTTTGTTGAAAGAGAAGATGAAGTATTAATGGTGGATTTAGGAAATCCAGCTGGCACTGGTGTGAATGATGCTAAAACGATCGTAAAAGAAATGGTTGGTACTAAGAAACTATCCATTTTGATTACACATTCACATGGTGATCATACTGGCTTAGGATTAAGCAAAGAAGTATTTGATGGTATTAATGTAAATAAGGTGTATGTCAGCAAGCCAGATCAAGCTGCAGCAAGCTCTGCATTAACACAATTTGCGGGAAAAATTGAATTGCTTGATGACAATACAACATTTACTGTCAGTGATACAACATATACAGTAACTATTGTAAATGCACATACAGAAGGTTCTTTAATGGTTGAAGATCTGAAAGATAATGTGTTATTTACAGGGGATACATTTGGTTCTGGATTTGTATGGCTGTTCTGGAATATGAATGGTGGCAATCCAATTGCAGCATTGAATGATGGTATTTCAAAAGCACAGACTGCTTTAAAGAAAATGACATCACCAAGCATTCTTGCTGGTCATAGATGGCAGCAGTTCTGGGATCAGAATGATGAAAGACCTGGTGAAATGTCAATTCAGTATTTCAATGATATGGCACAGGTAATCAAAGGGTTGAGTGATGGAACAACAGTATCCAAGCCTTACAGTGCTGGCGCAGTTACTGGTATTGAACTATCTTCCAATGGAGCAAAAGCTAAAATTGATACAAAACAGGAATATGTAGATACATATTTAAAGCAATTGAACCAAATGAGTGAAGCGTATGTTTACAGTGCTACAAATAAATTAGGTATTGAAACTGTGAATAATACTGCCGCTGCATCAATCATTGTTTATCCAGATGGAAATCTAAGTGATGCAGAGGCACAGAAGTATTTAGATGATACTGGCATGAGTGCATATGCTGATGCACATGCATCTCGTGTTTATGTAGCGCGTCCATCGGATGGTTCAAAGTTTACTGCGAGTGATGTAGAAGGATTTAAAAAAATCGTTGGAAAGATCGTTGTCTCTAGTAATGTGAAACTTGTTGGTATTGGCAATGGTGCAACGTTTATCAATGAAAATCTTTCTCAGTATATGAATTTTGTTTCTGGCTTAGCTTTAATCAACCCGGAAGGTACAACAGGCAAGTTGAGTGCATCTGTACCAACATATGTATCTGGAAATACAAATATTGCTAAAGCATATATTGAAGCAGATCATGCAGCAAAGATCAACACAGACGGTTCTGTAACAACATACCAGAATCCAGACAGTCGATTTGAAATTGTTGTTACAGATAGTTCAAGCAAGAATGCAGTAGATGGCTACAAGGCAGCATGGGATACTGTACTTTGCAAGTTTGGCAGAATTGGTAACTATATCGAAGGTAATGGTATTGGAACATGGTATTCCAGACCATTGATTACTGGTGATGAAGCAAGTGATTCTGCTAGAAAATATCAGTACTTTGATTCTGTTGACAACATTACAGATATGACTCGTACAATCTATACAGAAGATCTCAATGGTAATGGCATCAAGTCATTATGGTATGTATATGTTCCTGAAAGCGTAAAGAAGGCAAAAGGAACAGTACCAGTTGTATTCTTAATGCATGGTAATACAAATGATCCACGTACACAGTACGATACTTCCGGATGGGCTTCTGTTGCTTCTAGAGAAGGTATTATTCTTGTATGTCCAGAATGGCAAGGTCATACATACCAAGGCTATACATATGATCCAATGACTTCTGATACGAACTTTACTTCAGAATCAGATTTCATTACAGGATGCTACCGTAGAGTGATGGAAGAATATCCTCAGATTGATCCATCAAGAATCTATATTTCTGGATTATCTGCAGGATGCAGAAATACAACAAACAATGGTTTAGTGAATACAAAGTATTTTGCTGCTGGTGCTGGACAGTCTGGTCCATTCAAGAACAATGCTGATGGATTAGCAAAGCTGCAGGCTGGTGTTGCTGCAAATAAAGACAGTTATGATTTCCCAATTATTTACTTCTCTGGTGATAAAGATGAGTATCTAGGTGACTGGGATCAGCTTGGTGCTTCTGGTGGTTTAGAAATGGCACAGTTATATGCAGAACTGAATGGAATGAATATTCCTGATGGAAATGATGCTGAAAACCAGGATCTATATGGAATTAACTGGGATGAAACATACACAATTGATGCTGATGTAGAAAGAATCGCTAAAATCAAGGGTGGTATCTTAACATCTGATACTGGCGTAGAAATCTGTATGAACCGTATTTATGGATGGGGTCACTGGAACTATGCACCAGATGCTGAAATGATGTGGAAATTCATGTCTAAGTATTCAAGAGACATTTCAACTGGCAAGACAGTACGTGATGATGTTATTTATGGAAGTGAAAAAGTATTTGTTGTAGGTGATGACTGGGGTCCAGCTGTGAATAAGGTTATGTTGACACTTGATGAAGAAGTGAATGCATCCGATTTAGATTCAACGACATTTACAGTCAAAGAAACAAAGGAATCAACAAACTGGGCAGATCTTTCAGTATACAATGCAACTGCTCCTAGAACAGTATTAGATGTTTACTTATCTGATGATAAGGGAAATAAAGTAGATGCTCAAAAGGGTAATGTTGTTACAGTTGAAATGTATATTTCTCCAAATGAAGGTTCACCATTCCGTTATGATCTTCAAACTGGCAGTAACAAGTGGGTCAATCATTATCAGTTAACAGTCAATGGAAAAGCAAAAGATAAGCTGATCAATGTTGATCAGGTTCTTGATCTGAAAGATCATAGCAACTGGGTAACAGATGCTGCTGAAAAGTTTGACGTTACAAAGACATTTACTGGCAGTGATGGTATTGTCATGCCATATGGTCAATATACACCTAAGAGTAATGGCAAGAAGAAGGCATTGGTAGTATGGCTGCATGGTGCAGGTGAAGGCGTAGGTGCTGCTGGTAATTATGGCAATGATAACTACGTAGATCTTCTTGGTAATGAAGTAACAGCGCTTGTATCTGATGAATTCCAGAAATTATATGATGGCGGTGCATATGTTATTACACCACAGGCACAGACAATGTGGATGGATGGTGGAGATGGAAATTACCAGAATGGTGATAAAGGCTCCATGTATGAAAAGACATTGTTTGAATTGATTCAGAATGTTGTAAAGAACAATCCTGAAATTGATCCTGATCGTATTATCATTGGTGGATGCTCCAATGGTGGTTATATGACAATGGAAATGGTTCTCAAACATCCAGATTACTTCTTGAAAGCATATCCAATCTGTGAAGCATTCTATGATGAATTCATTACTGATGACATGCTGAAGGCTGTGAAGAAAGGTGGAACAGAGTTCTGGTTCACATATGCCAAGAATGATACAACTGTTGATCCGACATTAACTGCTATTCCAACAATCAAGCGTATGCAGAAGCTTGGTATTCCAGTACATACATCTGTATGGGATGATGTACATGATACAACAGGCAGATTCTGGCTGGATGAAGATGGTCAGTTAACAAGTGAAAAGACAGGTACACCATATCAGTATATGGGTCACTGGAGCTGGATCTATTTTGATAACAATTCCAATATTTGTGATGGCTGCAAGAAGAATGAATGGAAATGGATGGCAGAATACTCACCTAAGAAGGAAGAAACTGTTAAGAAGGACGATCCAAAGAAAGATACAACACAGAAGAAGGATGATAAGAAATCAGCAAAGACTTCAGACGACAGTCATGCTGTATTCTATGCAGGTATATTCTTCATGACAATGATTGCATTTGCAGGTGTCGTTGTTATCAAAAAGAAATTTCATTAAAAAAGATATGGAAAGTAAGGTATTGTGATGTACCTTACTTTTTATATAATAATGACTGACTTTCATTCAATTGTTATTTTATGGTTATATTAGTTTGGAAAATAACTGCAGAAATATGTGTATATGTAGTGTTGTAGCGTATTTTTAATCATCTGTAAATATATAAATTGGAAAATGACTATTGTTCATTTACAAAATAACATTTTTGTAAATGGTATTTATTTACTATTGTGTCTTATTTTTTTCTATGTTAATATTCTCGATATGGGAGGAGTTATGGGTAATGAAAAAACAATGTAAAAGAGCATTACTATCACTTGCATCAATTTGCATGTGTTTAACAAGTGGTATTGGTATTTTTGCTGAGAATGAACAAACTCCAGTCACATATACAAATGGTGACTACACATTTGAAAAGATTTCTCATCCGAATAAACCAGTTTCCACTGCAGATGGAATTGTTGACTATGTTGGAAATGGCGCAGTCAGCGCAAATGATCAAGGTCAAGGTGACCGTGGTCAAAGTTATTCATGGGCAGCTGTAAGCTATGGAGATTACATGTATGTAGGTACAAACTATGCTGCTATGGGTAATACATTAAAATATATGGATTCTGCATTAGGTGATTCATTTGACAAGGAAACAATGAAGGCAACACTCGATGCATTATTCTGTGGAACATTCTTCTATGGTCAGGAAGATGGAAAAGATTCCAATGGTGTTCTTGTAAAAGTTAATGTAAAAACAGGTGAAACAAAACTATTGATGGCAGATTCAATGAATGGATTAGCTCCATTATTCAGAAATGCAATCAAGTTCAGAAATAAATTATATTTCTGTGGAAGTGTTCATACAAATGGACAAAGAGGTCTTCCAAGTATCTATGAAGTAGATCCAGAAAAAGATGAAGTAAAACTTGTATATAGAGGTATTGAACCTAAGGATGCATATGCTGCTGCTCAGCAGAAGATCAGTACTGGTATCCGTGGTATGGCAGTCTATAACGATCAGCTTGTTATCAGCTGTGTTGGTTTAGAAGGACCATACATCATGATTTCTTCTGATCCAAGCAGTGGTAAATTTACAAAAATTGCTACAAAGGCTGATTTATTCAATTATCCAGCATACCGTTTCTCTGATAGTATCTTCGGTGGCTCTATCTGGGAAATTTGTGTATTCAACAATGACTTGTATGTAGCTCTATGTACAGGTACACCTGAAAATATGCCAGATGAACATACAATGCAATCATTTGCAATTGTTAAGGGACATGAAGAAAATGGTTCCTGGACATGGACACCAGTTGTTGGGGATTTGAATGATGGTGCAAAGTACACATTCGGTATTGATCCTGAAAGAACAAGAGCAGGTGCATGTAATATGCTCGTTTACGATGGATATCTATACATCGGTGAGTATCAAGATATTGAAATTGCATTAGAAGAGGTATTATTCAAGAAGAACGTCGAATTCTTAGCTAAGAACCTTGAACAGTCCGTTAACCTTTACCGTATGGACAAGGATGAAAATATTGAACTTGTTGTTGGTGATGCTACAGAAATGTTCCCTAATGGCAGTTTATCTGGTCAGGCTTCAGGATTTGGTCAGCATGAAAATGCATACTTCTGGCAGTCTACAGAATATAAGGGTAATGCATACTTTGGTATGTTTGACTCCAGCAGCCTGCTTGAACCAATTGGTCAGTTAACAAACGGTGACTTACTAAACAAGACACCAGAAGAATGGGAAGAACAGTTAAACTATATCAAGGTATTGGTTGAACTCTTACTCAAGAAGAATTCTAACCCAACACCAGATCCAGTTTCTTTAGAAGAAAATGAAGAGGAAACAGTAGAGGAAGATGTATTAACAGAAGCTAGAAGAAATGCAGCTCTACGTTATAGTGAGGCTTCTATTGATGATGATAGAGATCTCAATGACATGATTGAACTTACAGATGAACAGACAGCTGATTTAGAAGCATTTATTAATGAAAATCCAGAAAACCTCAACACAGTTGAAGGAGAAACAGCATCCGATTTAGTTGATACAATGTTTGGCTTAACAGAATTAGGTGATCAGTTAGATAAAACTGGCAATGAACAGTTCATTAATGACTATGAACAAATTCTTGATTTCGTAAAAGAACTTATTAAGAATTTACCAGAAGATCAGCAGAAGAAGATTCTTGATCTTGTAGAAACATTACTACAGGTTACAGAAAGAGATAACTTATTAGCTTTCAAGACAATTCTACAGACATTATCTACTTCTATCCGAGGATTTGATATGTATGCAACTGGTAATGGTGTTGACTTCACAACAGTTACACAGAACGGTTTTGGAGATCCATACAATCATGGCTTAAGAGTATTCGCGCAGAGTGATGACTGGATGGCTATTGGTACAGCAAACCCATTCTATGGAACACAGCTATGGAAGCTTCAGGAAGAACCAACAGAACCAAGTGAACCTGTAAAGAACATCTTTACAATCACATTTAATGATCAAAAAGGTAACGTAACTACTGTTAAAGCAGAAGAAGGCAGTGAAGTTGCATTCCCACAAGATCCAGCATGCGATGGATTTAAATTTGAAGGCTGGTTTACAGAAGCTAAGAACGGCACAAAGATTACTTCATTGATTGCTGAAAAGGATATGACAGTCTATGCACAGTGGACAGATTTGAAGAAGGCTGAAAGCAAAAATAACAAGTCTGCAGATACAAGCGATCAGTCAAATCCTGTAATTTATATTGTTGGTGTGATTGCTGCAGTTGCTGTTGCTGGATTCGTATTTAAAAATCGTATTCATAATACAAAGTAAAACATTATAACTATGAAAAATACTTACACAAATAAAGTGTAGGTATTTTTTCTTTGATCAAGTAAATGTGAATGATTTTTTCTTTCAACTCTTATAGTGATGAAGTTTTTACAGAATGATTTCAGAAAATCTTGAAAGGAAGCTAATTCTAACACACAACTACACCCAAAAGTTACACGCTTCAAAAATATGCTGTGACTCGTGGAATGATATATTACCAAAATCGGAATATATTATGTTAATCGACATAAAACTTTCCGAAATGGGAAACTAATTTGCTTCTCTAGTTATATGATGCTTACGCGGGAAAAAAGGATAACTGAAGATATGGTTGAACGCAAAAAATATCTTGATTAGCTATGGGCATGGAAAAATGAGCAACAGATCAAAGTTGTGACCAAAATCCAATACTGTGGAAAATCTGTGCTTCTAGAGCAGTATCAGCAGAGATTCTTAGCAAATATCGTCATGCCATAACAAATTATTTCTATTAATTTTGAAAATCTGGATTTTGAACTTTTAAAAGATTGTATGAAACTGAACAATTATCTTAAAGAACGTTTGTGTGCAGATAAGGTGACATACAACTTTTTGGATGAGGTTCAGGAAGTTCCATCATTTGAGAAAGTGGTTGACAGTCTTTATATCAGGGACAATGTTGATGTTTATATCAGATGTTCCAATGCTTATATGCTGTCAAGTGAGCTTGCGACACTTTTGTCAGGAAGGTGCAAAGAATTCAAGATGCGGTTGTTTTCTTTTCACGATTATATGGCGAAAGAAGAGGTTTTTGCAGAGTTTATGAAAACTGGTGGAATTCCGTTTGTGACAGTAATGAACCGCACAGAAAAAATAGATTAGTATTAGGAAGGTATCTACAACAGTGCCATTGTAAAAGAGAGTTTTATGTTTGAAATAGAAGAAGACAAACCGGTAAGCAAATCATCTGATACGAGTGATACAGCAATCGTTACATTCTATACAATTGGTGTGATTGCTGCAGTTGGTGTTGCTGGAATGATGATCAGAAACAGAATGCACTAATCTAACTGAATTTCAAAATCCTGCTTGTTGTGTAAGATTTTTTTTGCTGTTTTTCTAAAAAAATTATTTTTTTGATGAATACATCAAAAATGTAATGGCTTTCACGATATTTTAAAAAAACTTTGGTAGCTAGAAAGCGTTTTATGTACTATACTTATTGACATTAAGAAGGGGATTAAATATGGAAAAGAAAAGTTTATTTTCAACAAAGACAATGGTAGCTACAGCATTAGGTGCTGCTCTATTCTTTGTCCTATTCGCTTATGTAAAGATTCCTAGTCCAATTCCAGAAACAAACTTCCAGTTGGCTTATGGTGTCTCTGCATTCTTTGGATGTTTGTTTGGTCCAGTTGCTTCATGCTTGATTGCTGCAATTGGTCATACACTCAACGACTTTATCTTCTACGGTTCACCATGGTGGAGCTGGGTCGTAGCATCTGCAGTATCCGGACTTGTTGCTGGTTTTGCATATTTCTACACAAAGCTTGATGAAGGTGAATTCAACAAAAAGACGATCTTGACAATTATCGTTATCAACGTGATTGGAAATGCCATTGCATGGGTACTTGTAGCTCCATGCTTAGATATTGTTATCTATGCTGAACCTGTAAAGAAAGTATTCCTACAGGGATTGATGAGCTTCATTGCGGATGGAATTTCTTCTATCGTTGTATGCTTGCTTTTAGCTGCAGCATATTCTAAAACACGTACTAAGACTGGTTCTTTGGATCAAGAATAATACGAACAGGAACCTGCTATTAATCAGCAGGTTTTTTATATTTTTTGAGGACTTTTTAAATGAAAACAATGATTGAATTTAAAGATTTTTCTTTTCAATACAAATCACAAAAAAAGCCAACACTGCATCATATCAATCTCGAAATCAAAGAAGGTGAAAAGGTACTGATCGTTGGTCCAAGCGGCAGTGGGAAATCTACACTTGGTCATTGTATTAATGGACTGATTCCATTTGCCTATCCTGGAAAAAAAGAAGGCAAGCTGTTCATTAAAGAAAATGACAGTGAAAAGCTCGATATCTTTTCCTCCAGCAAGCTTGTTGGTACAGTCATGCAGGATGCAGACTCTCAATTTGTTGGACTCAATGTCGGTGAAGATATTGCTTTCTCTTTAGAAAACAATGCCGTTGATACAGACAAGATGCATGAAATCGTTAAAAAGGTGGCAAATCTTGTTGGTATGGGTGAGTTTCTCGAACAGTCACCACTTGAACTATCAGGAGGGCAGAAGCAGGATGTCTGTATGGCTGGTGTTATGGTTGATGAAGCGCCAATCTTATTGTTTGATGAACCGCTTGCCAATCTAGATCCTGCAACTGGGAAGCTTGTGATTGAATTGATTGATGAAATCAATAAAACACAGAACAAAACAATTATTATTATCGAACATCGATTAGAAGATGTACTGCATCGTCCTGTGGATCGTATTGTACTTGTTAACAATGGTGAAATTCTTGCTGACTGCAAGCCAGAAGAATTATTTGCGACAACATTGCTGGAAGATAATGGAATTCGCCTTCCATTGTATGTGCAGGCAATGAAGTATGCTGATGTAGATCTTAGCAAAGTAAAAAATCTTGCAGATGATACTGATTATGATTTGCAGGATCAAAAAGACAAACTCGTTCACTGGTACAACACAAATAAAACAGATGTAAAGAAAAAAGAATCTGCGCCATTATTGACAATCAAAGATCTATGCTTCTCTTATGATGGTGTTAAGCCAATTTTGGATCACGTCTCTCTAGATGTTCACCAGGGTGAAATGATTTCTGTTGTTGGTAAGAACGGTGCTGGTAAATCTACACTTTGTAAATGTATCTGTGCCTTTGAAAAAGCAGATGCAGGTACATTGACATTTGAAAATACAGATATGAACGATCTGTCCGTCAAAGAAAGAGCAGATCGTATAGGATTTGTATTACAGAATCCAAACCAGATGATCTGTAATACAATGATTTTTGATGAAGTTGCAATGGGTCTTAGAAACCGTGGCATCAGTGAAGATAAAATCAAAGAAAAAGTTGAAAATACATTAAAGATCTGTGGTCTGTATCCATTTAGAAACTGGCCAATATCTGCACTCAGCTATGGTCAGAAAAAGCGCGTGACAATTGCTTCTATTCTTGCATTAGAACCAAAGATGATCATTCTTGATGAACCAACTGCTGGACAAGACTATCGCAGATATTCAGAAATCATGGAATTCTTGAAGAGCCTGAATGAAATGGGTATCGCAATTGTTATGATCACACATGATATGCACTTGATGCTGGAATACACAACGAGAAGTGTTGTATTAACAGGCGGTAAGAAGATTGCTGATGCTACGCCTAGTGAAGTCCTTGGCAATGAAGCACTCATTGAACGTGCAAATCTTAAAAAGACAAGTTTATCAACACTTGCTTCAAAAGCAGGCATTGAAGACCGTATCGCATTTATTGATACATTTATCCAACATGAAAGGGGACATCAGATATGAAAATTAAAATGTTTTCCTATTCACAGCTAGATACATTCATTCATCGTTTATCTGGTTTGACAAAACTGATCAGTTTCCTGTTTCTATCCTTTGCGGTCATGTTGACATATGACTACCGCATTATGTTATTGACACTTGTCATTTCAATGATTGCTTTTAAAGTTGCAAAAATACAATTGAAGCAAATCAAGATTGTACTACTTTATGTACTATTCTTCTTAATCATGAATATTGTACTCACATATGTTTTAGAACCAGACTTTGGAAGTGAAGTCTATGGAACACGAACGATTCTATTTCAGTTCAATTCCTACTTCATTGTCACGAAAGAAACAATGTTCTATCTCGCAGTTAAAACATTAAAATACTTTTCTATGATTCCTCTTGGTTTGATCTTTATCTTCACAACAAATCCAAGTGAATTTGCATCCTCTTTAAACCATATTGGTGTTCCTTACAAAGTATGTACAACACTTTCCTTGACACTCCGTTACTTCCCAGATATTATTCGTGACTATACAAATATCTCTTTAGCCCAGCAGGCACGTGGTATTGAATTGAGTAAAAAAGAAAAATTTTCCAAGAGATTTGTCATGACAGTCAAAATGGTCATTCCACTTATTTTCTCTACATTAGATCGTGTTGAAGTCATCTCTAATGCAATGAGTTTAAGAGGCTATGGCAAGCTAAAGAAAAGAAGCTGGTATTCTTATCGTAAATTACAGGCAAGTGACTACTGCGTATGCCTTATGAGTTTAGCAGTGCTTGTATTAAGCATGGTGATGCGTTTCTATGTCACAAAAACAATGTTTTACTACCCATTTTAAAAGAAAGAAGGTTATTTAAATGATTGATTATTCTAAACCAATGCTGGTATTCCAGACAGACTTTACATATGCAGAAGGTGCTGTTGCATCTATGTATGGTGTTGTAAAATCTGTAGACCGTACACTCGAAATTATTGATGCTACACATCAGATTCCGCAGTACGATACATATTCTGCATCCTACAGATTAATGCAGTATATGCGTTTCTGGCCAAAGGGAACAATCTTTGTATCTGTTGTAGATCCAGGTGTAGGTACATCTAGAAAAGCATGTGTTGCGAAAACAAAGGATGGCTATTATGTAGTCACTCCAGATAATGGTGCATTAACACATATTGCACTTACAAGCGGTATTGAAGAAGTCAGAGAAATCGATGAATCCATTAACCGTTTAAAGGGAAAGGACAATGACCGTGTTGCTATCTTCGGCGGCAGAGACGTATTTGGCTATACAGCAGCTAGACTTGCTTCTGGTGTGATTACATATGAACAGGTAGGACCAAGCTATCCAGTAGAAGATATCCAGATGTTTGATCTTCCTGAACCAGTTGTAGAAGGCAATACAGTCACAGGCTTCATGGAAATTGATGACCCTAACTTTGGCAACCTATGGACAAACATTCATATGGATTACTTCGAAAAGCTCGATATTCATCATGGCGATACAATCCATGCATGTATTTCAAAGAATGGTGAAGTTCTATTTGATGAAGACATCACTTACTACAAGTCTTTCGGTGACAGTGAAAAGGGCAAGGCACTTCTTTACAACAATGAAGTCAACAAGATTTCTTTCGCTATGAACCAGAACAGCTTCAAAAACAATTACCATGTAGATCATGGTGCTGACTATAAAGTTGTATTTTCAAAGTGAGGCAGACAAATGAATAAGACATTAGTATTTCAGTCAGATTTCGGTCTTGTTGATGGTGCTGTCAGCGCAATGGAAGGTGTTGCCTTGCAGGTAGATCCTGAATTAAAGCTTTATCATTTAACACATGACATCACACCATATAACATCTTCGAAGGCAGCTATCGTTTATTCCAGACAGTCAACTACTGGCCTGAGGGTACAGTATTTGTATCTGTTGTAGACCCAGGTGTAGGTACAAAACGTAAATCAGTTGTTGCGAAAACAAAGACAGGTCACTATATCGTTACACCAGATAACGGTACATTAACACACTTAAACAAGTACTTAGGTATCGTTGAACTCAGAGAAATCGAAGAAAGCATCAACCGTAGAAAGAATGCAGAATTATCTTATACATTCCATGGCCGTGATGTTTATGCATATACTGGTGCTAGACTTGCAGCTGGTGTCATCACATATGAAGAAGTTGGAAAAGAACTACCACTAACTGATATTGTTGAGCTGGATGTTGTTGAAACTGAATATAACGCTGAAGAAAAGAGTGTGAAGGGATGTGTAGACATTCTTGATGTACGCTTTGGTTCTTTATGGACATCTATTTCTAGAGATGATTTCTATCAGCTGAATCCTGAATTTGGCAAGCGTTATGAAGTATCTATTTTCCATGAAAATATGCTTGCATACCAGAACCAGGTCGTTTACCAGCATTCCTTTGCGGAAGTTCCTGTTGGTTCTCCTTTGCTGTATATCAACTCTGTATATCGTGTTGGTATTGCAATCAACCAGGGTTCCTTCGCACGTGCCTATAATGTAGGCACTGGTACAAACTGGAAGATCCGTATTCGTGCAATTGACTAAGACCCGTACGCATGTACGAGTCTTTTTTTTCTTGTGCTATAATATGCATATGTCAAAAACTAATATTGAAAAATCATGTGGTGCTGTCATTTTTGAAAGCCGTAAGAAAGATGCCAAAGTACTGATTATTCGTCAGCTTGCCGGCCATTATTGCTTTGTCAAAGGTCATATCGAATCAAATGAAACAGAAGCAGAAACTGCTCTTAGAGAAATCAAGGAAGAAACAGGACTTGTAGTAAAACTGGATACAAAGTTTTCACAGAAGACTCATTATATGCTTTCCAATGGCAATGAAAAAGAAAATACTTATTTTATTGCGTATGTGAGTGGCGGCAAAGAACATATGGAAAAGGATGAATTGAGTCATATGTACTGGATGAAGCCAATCGAAGCATTGGGCTGTATTACATATGACAATGATGCTGAAGTATTGAAACAGGCAATGCAGTACAGGAAGGTATCATGGTAAAGATTGTGTTGTTAAATAGTGATGCGGATCATATGCATCGTATGAAACTCATGCATACACCTGAAGATGCTTTTATCATGTCGTATACATATAACAATGACATTGTATCGGTTGAAATTGAAGTGTATGGAAACAGCGAAGATACATTTCATGATCTTTGCTTTATGACTGAATGGTGTATCAAGAAATATCATCCAGAAAAGATCGTTGTAGCGTGTGATGCTTCTTTACGTAAATTAATGAATGCAGCTGGGTATTATGCAAAGGGAAAATCCTTCCAGCATGTCATAGAGCCATATCGATATTTACTGGATGATCATGTATTTGATGAAGAAGGATATATCATTGATCAAGGCAGTATGCAATCCATTCCATTTGGATGGTTTGATACGCAAAGAAAAGGGTGTGGATGGATTGCCGCATATAACCTGTTAAAGGCAAACAGAAAATATACGCCAATGCATGAAGTCATACACGACTTAGAAAAGCATAATTTACTAGGAAAAGTGTCTGGTCAGGAATTATTTTGGCTTGTTGTCTATCTCAAACAGAAAGGCTTGGATGTCTTTGTTTCTCTTCCAGGATTTTCTGCTGCAATACATGCGTTTCAATCATGTTCTTCAGGAATCCTTGCATACTCACATGCTAGAGGCGCTCATTATGCGATGTTTGAAAAGATCAATGATATTGATGCGCATTTCTATAATGCAGTCTATCGCAGAAGAAATCATCAAGAAAATTTTGCAAATTTCCTGCATACGTATACAATATTGCATGGCTGCATCGTTATCGGTGTAAGAAAGAAGGAAATACATGATTAATACAATCGTTGATATCAAAGATATCCACTATACATATACAGATCCAGGACATTTACTAGAGTCCATAGAAAAAAGAGGCGTAGCGATTGCGGTACAGGTCAATGTACGCAAAGGATACTATGAATGTATTGATGGAAACAAAAGACTGTCTGCGTGTCAGATATTAAGCGAAAAAAATGATAAATTCAGAAGAATTCCAGTTGTATTGATGAATGACTATTCACATGCGGGAAGTGGCTTCTGGGGAAATACAAGAAATCACCATTAGGAGGGTACATGGAAAGATTACAAAAAGTCATTGCCGCAAGCGGCATTGCTTCTAGAAGAAAAGCAGAAGAAATGATCCAGCAGGGTCGTGTGAAAATCAACGGTCAGACAGTGAAAGAAATGGGTGTCAAAGTATCTACCCAGGATAGAATTGAAGTTGATGGTCATGAAATCAACAAGGAAGAAAAAGTATATTTTCTTTTAAATAAGCCAAAAAGAACGATTTGTTCTGTTTCCGATGATAAAGAAAGAGATACCGTTGTAGATATCATTGACTGCAAGGAAAGAATCTTTCCTGTTGGTCGATTGGATTATGAAACAACAGGATTGCTTCTTTTAACAAATGATGGTGAATTTGCCAATGGCTTGATGCATCCAAGAAATCATATCCGTAAGACATATGAAGTCGCTGTTAAGGGTGTATTGACAGATGGCATGTGTGCTCTGTTAGAAAAAGGTATAGAGCTGGAAGATGGAAAGACACTGCCTGCAGAAGTATTTGTTCTGCAAAGAAGTGAAAAGAAAAATAAAACAGTTCTACAGATTACAATTCAGGAAGGAAGAAACCGTCAGGTAAGAAGAATGATGGAATTCTTCAATTGTGAAGTGACAAGATTGAATCGTATTCAATATGCATTCCTTGATCTAGGCAATCTAAGACAGGGACAGTATCGTAAGCTGCGTATGTTTGAGGTACACAAGCTGATGTCCATTGTAAATAAAAACGACCAGTCATTAACTGATCGCTAGTCCAATCGATTTTAAATACTCTTCATCTGGATCGATATAGATCGTTTTATAAGATGTGAGCTGTACCATTCCAGGTTTTGCACCTGGAATTTTTTTGAGGTCTTTGATCTGACAATAGACAACAGGAACACTGGAAGAATATCTTCCCTTAGAATAATATGCAGCAATCATTGCGGCAGTACGAATGGTTTCTTCATCCAGCCTGTCACTATGTACAAGCACATGTGAACCATGGAAATCTTTTGTATGGAACCAGTATTCACTCTTTCTGGCAAGTTTCCATGTCAATGCATCGTTCTGCAGATTGTTCTTGCCATATGTGATTGCAATGCCATTAAAAAGCGTAATGGAAGAAAGATGTGGACCATCATCCTTCTTCTTTTTCTTTGGCTTTTTCTGCTTGTCAGTCATGTAGTTCTGCTTTACAAGTTCTTCTTTGATTTCTAGAGCAGTTTCAAAATCAGCAAGATCCAGCTGTTCCAGTAAACCTTCAAAATAGGATATTTCATTTTCACAGATAGCAATCTGTTCTTCCAGATACTTCTGACCTTTTTTCAGCTTGTTATATTTTGTGAAGCATTTGCGTGCATTGGCTTTTCCATCCAGTTTTTCATCCAGTGGCACTTTGACCATCGCACCATCTTCATAGTTTTCCAGTTCGATGTATTTCAAACCTTTCGTATCATTTACATTGTATGTATAGAGCAGATCTCCATATACCTTCCATTTTTCACAATCCTTTGCTTCATCATAGCTCTTCAATAGACGAGGAAGCTTTGTTGACTGATGTTTCAATTCTTTCTTTACAAAGTGATAGATATCTCCAGAAATGGATTTGATTCTTTCTTTTTCTTCTTTGTGGAAGTATAGAATATCAAAAGCTTCCATCAATGGATATTTCCTGCATTCGCCAATACTTGTAAGAGGAATGCAATGGAATACAGGAACATCATTCACATTGGCAACATACAAAGAATCTGAACATTCAATTTCATGCATGATAGCCGCAAAGCTTTCATTCATAGATAAACGATATTCAATCTCCCTGGAAAGAAAAGGAGAGAAGCCAGCAAACTGTTTTGTTAAAGATACATTTGGATCAATTGTATGATCTGTAAATGGATCTTTTTTATCTTGTGGAGTGGCTGGCGTAAACAGCACATTTGGCTGAATGACACGCTTCTGATTTTCAAATGGAGGAATTCTCTTTAATGCATCAATAATCTTTCCATCTGCACCAACGAGAATGACATTTGCATATTTTCCCATCAGTTCAACATACAAAGGAATATATTCAACATCTCCTAATGTGTTTCTTCTACGGATCTTCATCGTACACCAGCGGTCTAGACCAGCCTGTGTAATTTCTTCAATGATACCGCCTTCCAGATACTTTCTTAAAAGCATAACAAAATTGCCTGGCTCTTTTGGAGTCGGATAGCTTCTTGTTGTAAATAACAAACGATTATATTCAGAATGCGTACTGATCAACAGCTGTTTTTTGCCATTGTTTGTATGTACCTGAAATAATACTTCTGTTGTAGAAACCTGATAAATTTTCTGTATTCTCATCGGAAGACTGCCAGCGAGTTCCGGAATAATCTTGTGTAATAAAATACCATCTAATGCCATTGTTCTTTACATCCTTTAATGAGTACTATCATACCATTGACGCAACAAATGAAAAAGAGTAATCTAGTATGCAAACAAAAGAGGTGAATGATGGAAAATAAAGGTTTGTTGATTGTATTGAGTGGACCAAGTGGTGTAGGAAAAGGAACAATTTTAAAGAAATTTGTGAATGATCCATCTTTAAAACTTGCATTCTCTATTTCTATGACGACACGTGCAAAGAGAGAAGGTGAAGAAGAAGGCGTAAACTATTACTACGTTACAAAGGAAAGATTCCAGGAAGCCATTGATCATGGTGAACTACTGGAACACGTAGAATTTGTTGGAAACTGCTATGGTACACCTTTAAAGGAAGTGGAACGTTTAAGAAATGAAGGAAAGAATGTTCTGCTTGAAATTGAAGTACAGGGTGCACAACAAGTCATGGCGAAAGTAAAAGATGCATTAACAATCTTTATCGTACCACCAAGCATGGAAGAATTAGAAAAGAGAATTCGTGGCAGAGGTACAGAAAGTAATGATGTTATTGAATCTAGACTTGCGAAGGCAAAGGGTGAGCTTGCATTAAAAGACAAGTATGAATATGTCGTATGTAATGATGATGTGGATCGTGCAGCAACTGAAATCACAAATATCATTAAAGAACATATGGCAAAATAATTTTATGCTATTATATTAATGAAGAGTTACCATTGAGCGGTTGACTCCGTGTTTAGTAGAAAATGACCACTAAAGTTTGGGAGCTACTAGCGGTCATTTTTCTTTACCAATTTACCAATTCAATAAACTTGTAAAAAGATTCGTATGTAATCTTTTCATTTTTTGTATTTGTGATAATATAAAGATGTAAAAAGAGTTACCGATGAGCGGTTGACTCCAAAATTAGTAGAAAATGACCACTAAAGTTTGGAAGCTACTAGCGGTCATTTTTCTTTTTGTCTTTTGATTCCAGATAGGAATCAACTGCGATGCAAAAACTAATGATTGAGAATATCAACGATATTACACCAATCAATGAATCCATTGTCATATGCAATCCCTCAAAAGAGGGTATCTAAGAAAAGAACCCTCTCTTGTTTTCCTTTCTATAAAGCTAACATTTGAGGGAGCCAACCGCTTACCGTTTCTGGTAACTCATGGCATTTCTGCCACTTATATTTTACTATAAAGGATATGAAAATACTTTTGAAACAATATGTAGAAATGTGTGAAGAATTAAAATGATATTTTTCATATGGATGGCACGCTTTGGTACTGCAGAATCCTTTAGATTAGATCTTGGATTCTGGATTGGCTTGTTTCTTGTCATGATCATTGTGATCTTGATGAATTTTATGTACTGGACAATGACACTAAAAAGAAAGCTGTAAAAAAAGCACAGAGAACTTACTTCAGTTTCTCTGTGTTTTTAAAATGTAGTTTTGCAACGTTTTCTAATGCATCAAAACCATATTGCTTCACAAACTGTTTTGCACATGCATCGACATTGCTTCCAGCACCTTTTGCAAAATGCATATTCCATTTTGCATCCATTTCTTCCATTTTCTTCAAGAATGCATAACGTGCAATAACGGATGCACATCCAACCGCAATATATTTATCTTCTGCTTTTGTTTCAAAGTGAATGTTTCGAATGACCATCGGTTCATTTTGGATATAACGGTAATAGCTTTTTTCTGGTGTGAACTGATCAATGACTTTGAGCTGTGGCAAGCCATATTTGCGATTTAGATGGACGTATGCCTGATTATGCAGTTTTGCCTTGATCGCATTGAGGTTGTTTGTTTCATGTACAGCGTTATATTTCCTGTTATCTACGATGAGTAAAGAATGTGGAACTTTCGCAATGATTTCAGGTGCAATCTTTAAGATATCTTCATCTTTGAGCTGCTTAGAATCTCTAACACCTAAAGAATGCAGAAGGGCATCTTTATTCTCATCAACGATTGCGGCACATACAACAACAGGTCCAAAATAATCTCCTGTACCAACTTCATCTGAACCAGCCTGTGGAAGGGTATCCTTCACTGCAAGCTTTGGCTGCATCAATTCTTCTTCCATAAATGGAGAAGCATATACATTTGCTTCCTTTCCCTGAAAGACTGTCTTTCCAGATGTATAGCAGGTAATGACGCAATTCTCACATTTCAGTTGCCATTTGGCATATTGTGGTGGTGTTTTTGCATTTTCACTCCATGCTTCGTATAATTTCGCTTCTTGAGCGTTTGTTAACTTTAATGTTATGACGTTTGACATGCATTCAATTGTACCATTGAATACAATGATGGTAAAATAGCACATATGGTAAATTTAAATGAATCAATGATCATGCCAGTCAATGGCATTGTAATCCTGCTTGCATTCGTATGCATGTGGAATGGATATCGCAAAGGACTGTTACGTTCTTTATTGTCACTTGTTGGAACAGTTGCTTCCTTTTATCTAGCATGGATGTTTTCTGAAAATTCAAGTAGTTCCATGCCTTTAATCAGGAATACAAATTTAGATCCACTTTTAGAGACAATCACAGCACAGTACTATACACTCGCAAATCGACTGATCTATTTTGTAATTTTATTTCTAGTATTCCGTATTGTATGCATGCTTCTAGATTTCTTGCTTAAAGTACTGCAGACGATGCCTGGCTATCACTTTGTATCAAGTGTATCAGGTATGATATTAGGTCTCATACAGACATGTATCTGGTGTCTTGTAATATGCGTTGTACTGGAAAGTCCAGTATTTTATCATGGTTCTATGATTGTAAATGAAACGATACTTTCACCAATCAAGGAAGCAAGCACACTTGTATTTACTTCATTTTCACTTCCACTTCAGCAGGCAGATATGCTTTCTGAAATGCTGCAGGAAGTGGAACAGAACAAAAACAGTTTAGAAGAGTTTCAAAAATTCTTCTCACAGGGAGAATAAGATATGTCTATTGAAAATGCATTAGAGTTAAACACAATCCTCCAGCAGGTAGAAAAATACAGCTGTTTTTCTTTAGGAAAAAAGCTGATTCAAAATACAAAACCAACATATGAATCACTTTTGATTCAACAGGAAAACGAAAGAATTAAAGAAGCACTGGCTTGTACTGTTCAATATGGTTCACTGCCAATCCAGGGGTTCCATGATATTCGAGAAATCTTAGACAATGCTTTAAAAGGCAGAATGCTTTCTTCCTTTGATCTGCTGAAAGAATATCAGGTCATTTTAGGCATCAAGGCAATCTTGTCATATGAAAAGACATGCAGTGATATTGCACATCCAGCACTCAATGATCTTTATTCAACACTGATCGTACATACAAAAGTAGAAACAATGTTGAATCATTGCCTTAATGAATACGGAGAAATCAAAAATAATGCAACACCTGCATTGAAAACAATTCGTGCGCAGTTAAGAAATATTGATGCAGAAATCACATCTGTCGCAACTCACTTTTTAAAGTCTCATAAAGATACATGTGTTGATGGCATTATCACAAACCGTAACGGCAGATGTGTTGTACTTGTCAAGGCAAGTGACAAGAATACATTTGGTGGATTTGTATATGGAGATTCCCAATCTGGAAATACATCATACATCGAACCGCCAGCACTCATTTCTATCAATAACAGAAAACAGGAACTTGTATCTTCAGAACAGGAAGAAATTGCAAAAATACTGAAAGAATGTTCCAAAGCTGTAAGTAGCGTTGCTGAAGAAGAAAAGGCAAACATTGAAACAGTTGCGATTTTAGATTGCATCTTTGCAAAAGCATCCTGGGGAAAAGATCGTGATGCAACGGCAGCTTCTTTAACAAAAGAAAAAGAAATCTCTATTACAGATGCACGCCATCCACTCATTGATCCTTTAAAGGTTGTCAGCAACTCCTATCACTTAACAAAAGAAAAGAAGATATTATTGATTACAGGTCCAAATACAGGTGGCAAGACAGTATCCATGAAAATCATTGGCTTATTTACACTTATGACATATTGTGGAATGCCTATTCCTTGTAAAGAAGCTGTGATTCCATTCTTTGATCGTGTATTTGTTGATATTGGAGATGAACAGTCAGTCGAATCTTCCTTGTCTTCTTTTTCATCGCATATGAAGAAACAGGCAGAAGTATGTCAGTATGCAACAAAAGATTCTCTTGTCTTGTTAGATGAAGTTGGTTCTGGTACAGATCCTAGAGAAGGAGAAGCACTTGCCATTTCTATTTTAAATGAATTGCGTCATCTTGGTACAATGGCCGTTTTAACAACACACTATGACCGTTTGAAGGCATATGGAAAAAGACATGCAGATATCATGATTGCTTCTGTACAGTTTGATACAAATACATTATCACCAACGTATCGCTATCTTGAAGGAATGAGTGGTCAATCCAATGCGTTTGAAATTGCGGAGAGATATGGTCTGCCAAAATCGATTGTAAAATATGCAAGATATTTGAAGAATCAGGCAAAAACAAAAGAAGACGAACTGATTGAACAGCTAGAAAAAGAGCTCAATGAAGCAACACTGAAGCAGGATACGTTAAACAAGCAGCTTGCAGAAGCTGAAAAACTAAAAAAGCAATTAAGCAAAGAAAAAGATGCATTGGAAAAGCAGAAAGAAAACCTGCAGATAAAGGCAAAGAAAGAAGCAGATGCCTATGTTGCTACAGTGCAGAATAAAGCAAACCGTATCTTAAAAGATATTCGCAAGCGTCAGGAACAAGTCAAGTATCATGAAGCATTGCAGGCAGTACAGGAATTGAATTCTTTCTATGATACACCACAAGAAGAGGAAGAAGAAAAACAGTATGTATTCCATGTTGGAGATGCGGTTGAACTCAAAGGCAATTCACAAGTATGTGAAATCACTTCTATCAAGAAGAAAGATATTACAATTTTGATGAATGGCAGGGAAGTACGTGTAAAACCAAACCAGATTCGTCCAAGTATTCATGTGCTTCCAAAGATGAAGAAACAGGACAATGTCAGTATCAATACAGGGCGTTCTTTGTTTACAACAATGCCTTTAGAAGTGAATCTGATTGGCTTGCATGTAGATGAAGCTATGGAGAAGCTGGATAGCTACATGGATCAGGCTTCCCTCAATGGATTAAAGAGTTTCCGTGTCATTCATGGAGATGGTACTGGCAGACTCCGTAAAGCTGTTCACGAAAGATTAAAGCGTGACAGTGGTGTCAAAGAATTTCGATTGGGCATGCCACAAGAAGGCGGTACAGGTGCTACGATCGTTACAATGAAATAAATCTATGGATCGAGAATATATCAAAGCAAAACTATCACAGCTTCCACATAGTCCAGGAAGCTATCAGATGAAGGATAAGAATGGAGAAATCATTTATGTAGGTAAAGCCAAAGACCTGCATAATCGCGTGAACTCCTACTTTGTTGGTGCACATAACTTTAAAACAACAAAGCTTGTAGAAAATATTGATGATTTTGATTTTATTGTCACAAAGACAGAAAAAGAAGCATTGGTTCTGGAAATCAATCTGATCAAAAAGAATCGTCCAAAATATAACATTCAATTTATGGATGACTCTTCTTATCCATACATCAAACTCACAAGAGAAACATATCCAAGGCTATCCGTAGCACGTGATATTAAAAAAGATAAGCGTGCACGATACTTTGGACCTTTTCCTGATGCCAATGCTGCCAGGGATACATTAAAGCTTCTGCAGGGGATGTTTCCATTCCGTAGGTGCAATCATATGGGAGACAAATTATGTCTTTACTATCATATGGGACAGTGTCTAGGACCTTGTGAAAAGGAAATTGATCCTGCAGTCTATGAAGAATACTGTTCCAGCGTTGTATCCTTTATGAATGGTGATACGAAAGATGTCGAAAAAGATATCAAGGAAAAAATGATCCAGGCAAGTGAAAATCTGGAGTTTGAAAAAGCACTGATGTATAAAAACATGCTGGAATCTATTTCTAAAGTTGTCAGTGACAAACAGAATATTGAAAAGGATAATCGAGGAGATCGTGATATCTTTGCCTATTATACAGATCGAGGCTATCTTGCGATTGCAGGCATGCTCGTAAGGAAAGGCACGATTTTAAACAAAGAATATAAGCTCAAACCATTATATGGCGACGCACAGGAAGAGTTTATTTCCTTTCTGTTTCAGTACTATGAAGCAAATCCTGCCGCAAGAGAACTTGTATTGCCATTAGATATGGATATTGCAACAATCCAGGAAGTACTCCCATTTCCAATCTTTCAGCCACAGAAGGGCTACCGTCAGAAACTCATAGATATGTGTATTGAAAATGCAAAGACGCAATTAGATCTGAAGTTTTCTGTGATTGAAAAACAAGACAAGAAAACAGAAGAAGCCATCCGTCAGCTGAATGCAATTGCACGCCATCCTATGAATCGTGTTGAATTGTTTGATAACTCTCATATTTCTGGTGCATTTACTGTTGCAAGCTGTGTTGTGTATGAAGATGGAAAACCTAGAAAGAATGATTATCGCCTGTTTAAGCTGCATACAGGCAATTCTGATATTGATTCGATGAAGGAAGTCATCTACCGTAGATATTTTAGACTTTTGAAAGATAACGGAAGACTGCCAGATGGAATTATTGTCGATGGTGGATGGATCCAGATTGAAGCGGCAAAAGAAATTCTAGATGCTTTAGATTTATCTAATACAATTAAATTGATGGGTCTTGTAAAAAATGACAGGCATTCTACAAATGCACTGATGGATACCGATGGCAATACTGTTGAAATCGATAAGAACAGTGAATTGTTTTTCCTGTTAACAAGAATGCAGGATGAAGTGCATCGTGTTGCAATCAGCTACCATAGAAAACTTAGAAGCAAAGCACAGACAAAATCCATCCTTGATGATATTGAAGGTGTTGGACCAAAAAGAAAGAAAGAACTGTTAAAGGCATTTGGCGGCATCACAAAGTTAAAAGAAGCATCAGTAGAAGATCTTGCAAAGGTTGTTCCAGAGGCTGTTGCGAAAAATGTTTATCTAACTCTGCATGAAGAAATTGAAGATAAATAAATCGCTTTCTGATGTATAATAGGTGGGCTATGAAATTACTTGTTAAAGATTTTGCGAATGGTAAATTTAATGATTTATCCTCACAGTTAACGGATAGTACGATTGAACGTGTACGTATGTTCCAGAAGGAAAATATTGTAGAAATTACATTACATACGTATGACGTTTTATCTTTTGAAGACTATTCTTCTTTTTGCTATGGGATTGAAGAAATGACAGGCTGTCATATTCAATTGTTGATTCATAGTGATCAATGCAATACAAATATTGTCGGAATCAAAAAGTATTTAAGCTATCTGGCAAAAATTCATGGCGACTATAGTGATCTTGCACATACTGTTTTTACATATGACAGTGATTCTAAAACAATTTCTTTCCTGTTAAATTCACGGGAAGATGTTGAAAGAAGCAGTGTATATGTAAATGATATTGAAAATGACCTGGCTTCGTGTGGTTTGACAATCCATGTCAAATGCATTACCAATGCACCACATGTTGAAGATGTACGAGAAGTTGTCATGAATGTCATTCCAGAAAAGGAACAAACTTTTCAGCAAAAGCCAGTAGAAAAGAAAAAAAACAATTACCGTCGCTTAAAGATGGAAGACTATACACGTATCAATCTGAAAGATATCAAAGATCCAATTTCTGACATCCAGTTTGAAGGAGAAATCTTCCAGGAAGAAAAGACAATTACAAAAAATGATCGTATGATCCAGACAATGGCTATTTATGATGGTACAGATGCAATGATCATGAAGCGTTTTGAAGGCAGAGGTATTACACGTGAAATTCTTTCCAGCTATGGAGAAGGAAACTATGTACGCGTGTATGGTTCCATTCAGTTTGATAACTTTGCGAAAGATCTTGTGGTCATGCCACAGGAAATTGAAGTCTTAGAAAAATCGGAAGAAAAAGATACGGCAGAAAAGAAGAGAATTGAATTCCATATGCATTCTAATATGAGTGAAATGGATGGTGTATGTGATCCTGTCAGTATCGTAAAATATGCATATAATATCGGTCATCGTGGTATCGTGATTACGGATCACGCAGATGTACAGTCATTTGTCAAAGCCTATAATACAGGCGCGTCTCTTGCGAAAAAAGATCCTGAAAGAGGATTCCGTGTTGGCTTTGGCTGTGAATTAAATATGGTTGATGACTGTTTAGCGATTGTTAGAAATGGTGTAGATACAAAGATTGATGATGCTGAATATATTTCTTTTGACCTGGAAACAACTGGCCTATCAGCATATTATGATCACATCATTGAATTTGGTGCGGTCAAAATCAAAAACCAGACAGTCGTAGATCGTCTGCAGATGTTTATCAAACCGCCAATTCCAATTCCACCATTCATTTCTCATAAGACAAATATCACAAATGATATGGTCAAAGATGCAAAGCCTTTTAATGAATGCATTGATCAAATCCTGGAGTGGATCGGAGATGGTGTTCTTGTTGCACATAATGCAAGTTTTGACTATCACTTTATCAATGAAGAGTTAAGAAGAATCCATCGTCCACCATTAACAAATACAGTCATCGATACATTAGATCTTTCTCGTGCAATCTTGAGAAATCGTAGAGCTTATCGTTTAGGTAATATCTCACGTTATTATCACGTGGAATATGATGAAGAGGTTGCACATAGAGCTGACTATGATGCAGAAAGTCTTTCTGGTGTATTTATGTGTCTGTTAAAAGATGCAAAGGATCAGTATGACTGTGTTACGATCAATGATCTGCAGGAAAAGACACAGGATGATGAAATCTTCAAGAAGGTTAGAAGATCACATATTTGTGCAATTGTTAAAAACCAGGATGGTATGAGAGATCTGTATCGTCTTGTTACAAAGAGTAATACAAAAACACTTGCGGTCATGGGAAAAGCAAGTGGAAAAGAAGGTACAGACGTTGCGGCAGAAGCACGCGTTACGCGTAGTGATATTCAGGAACACCGTCATAATCTATTGATTGGTTCTGCATGTTTGAATGGTGAATTATTTGAACTTGCTTGTAATGGTGAAGATGCTCGATTAGAGCAGGCAATGATGTTCTATGACTATATTGAATTACAGCCATTAGGCAATTACTCTACATCCATTGCATTAGGTTCCATTCCAAACATTACACGTTTAAAACAGGTACAGAAACGTATCATTGCTATGGCAAAGAAACTTGGCATTCTAGTGATTGCAGATAGTGATGCGCATTACTGTACAAAGAAGCAGAAGATCTTTAGAGATGTTTATATCATGTCACAAGGTGTAGGTGGTGCAACGCATCCTCTCTATATCCGTGATGATGATTTAAGACTTCGTACAAAGAATCCGGATCAGCATATTCGTATGACAAACGAAATGTGCAGTGAATTTGACTGGCTGGAGGATAAAGATCTTGTTCAGCAGCTTGTTATAGATAATCCAAATAAACTGTTTGATTCCATTGATGAAAATATTCGTCCTGTTCCTAGTGGAACATTCCCACCTCACATCGAAGCTTCTGGTGATAAACTGCGTAATATCTGTCACAAGACAGCGAAAGAAATGTATGAGTTTGAAGGAAAGATACCTGAAGAAGTATCAGAGCGTCTGGAATTTGAGCTGAACAACATCATTACAAATGGATTTGATGTGCACTATTATATTGCACACCTGCTTGTAAAAAAGAGCAACAAGGATGGATACGTTGTAGGTTCCCGTGGATCTGTAGGATCTTCCTTTACAGCTACAATGTCAGGCATTACAGAAGTAAATCCATTAAAACCACATTATCGCTGTACATGCTGTCACTATACTGAATGGATTGATGATCCAGAAGTAAAGAGTGGATTTGATCTTGAAGAGAAGAAATGTCCAAAGTGCGGAGGCATTATGAAAGGGGATGGACAGAACATTCCTTTCCAGACATTCTTAGGATTTAATGCTGATAAGGTACCTGATATCGACTTAAACTTCTCCAATGAATATCAATGGAGAGCACATGAATTCATTAAAGAAGTATTTGGGGCAAATCATGCGTTTAGAGCCGGTACCATTGGTACTGTCGCAGATAAAACAGCATATGGTTACGTTACGGGATATTGTGAAAAGATGCATCGTGAAGATATGCGTCGTGCAATGAAAGATTATCTGGCCAAAGGCTGTACAAACGTTAAAAGAACAACAGGACAGCATCCTGGTGGTATTATCATCATTCCTGATGAGTATGAAGCAGAAGATTTTACACCAGTACAGTATCCAGCCAACGATCCAACAGCAGCTTGGATGACAACACATTACGACTTCCATGATATTCATGATAACGTATTGAAATTTGATATTCTCGGACATGTCGATCCAACTGCGATTCGTATGCTGCAAAGAATTGGTACAGTCAAACCTCTGGATATTCCAATGAATGATCCAGAAACACTTTCATTGTTCTATTGTGATGATGCTTTACATGCAGATCCAAGAATCTATAAGAAAGAAAATGGTGCCTTAGGTTTACCAGAATTCGGTACACGTATAACACGTCGTGTTCTTGAAGAAACAAAACCATCATCATTCTCAGAACTTGTAATGATTTCTGGTCTGACACATGGTACTGACGTCTGGGCTGGTAATGCACAATCGCTCGTACAGGCAGGGCATCCATTAAGTGAAGTGATTGCGTGTCGTGACGATATCATGACATATCTATTAGACAAAAAACTAAAACCATTGGATGCGTTTAAAATCATGGAATCTGTACGTAAGGGAAAAGGTCTTACGGCAGAATGGGAAGAAGACATGAAGGCACATAATGTACCTGACTGGTATATTGATTCTTGTAAAAAAATCAAGTACATGTTCCCAAAAGCACATGCGGTTGCCTATGTTATGATGGCAGTTAGAATTGCCTGGTATAAAGTGCATGAACCACAGAACTTCTATATCCAGTTCTTTACGCATCGTTGTGATGCATATGAAATTGATACCATGTCAAAGGGAATTGAAGCCATTCGTGTGCGTATGAAAGATATCCAGGATCGTCAGAATTCTAGAGATACAATCAATCCAGTCACAAATAAAGAAAAATCTTTATTTGATACATTGGAGGCCTGTGAAGAGTTATATGCAAGAGGCTATCGTATTTCGAATGTTGATCTGTATAAATCACTTTCTACGGAATTTAGAAGTGATCCAGATGATGTGAAAACAATCATTCCTCCATTTACTGTTATTGATGGATTGGGTGCAAACGTTGCGCGTTCTATTGAAACTGCAAGAAGTGAAGCAGAATTCCTTTCTAAAGAAGATTTGGAAAAACGTACACAGCTGTCTGGTACTTTAATTAAAAAACTGGATGCGATGGGTGTTTTAGAAGGATTGCAGGATTTGAATCAGTTATCATTGTTCTAAAAGGTGTGTAAAATCACACCTTTTTATAATAATTCTGATAAAATATATGTATTTATAGGAAGAGATATATATATGAAATATAAGAAGATATGTCCGAAATGCAGTAGTTCAGATATCATTATGATTCCTGGAAACATAGGTGCTTGTGGATCAGGCAATAATATTCATATAGGATTGACAAGTTTCTCCGCAGTTCTAGTTCATCGATATCTATGTTGTAATTGTGGCTATTCAGAAGAATGGATTAACAAAAAAGACATTCCTACTTTAAAGAAGAAGTTTCAATCCAAATAAAATCAAAGCTGTTTATAAAAAAATCTCACTTATTACAAGTGAGGTTTTTTGAGTATTTATTTTACAATTTCCATGCCAATTGCTCTTTGAACCTTCTTAACTTTTTCGTTGGCAATGATATTTGCTTTTTCAGCACCTTGCTTCAATGTCTTTTCAATAATATCTGAATTACAGATTTCATTATATTTTGTCTGAATGCTTTCTAGTAATTCACAAACGCTGTCAGCAACTGTACGTTTGAAATCACCATATCCTTTTCCTTCAAATTCCTTTTCAATTTCATCAAAAGGACGATCATTGTTTAAGGAAGAATAAATCTGCATCAAGTTAGAAATACCAGGCTGATTTTCTGGATCATAATGAACATGTGCCAGATTATCAGTGACTGCACCCATGACTTTTTTACGTGCTGCTTTTAGGTCATCTAATAAATAAATGCATCCTTTATTGATACCATCAGATTTACTCATTTTCTTTGTTGGATCTGTTAAAGACATGATTCTAGCTCCAACCTTGCCGACAAGTGGTTCAGGAACAGTAAACAAGTCACCATAACGGTTATTCATTCTTTGTGCGATATCTCTTGTTAATTCAACATGCTGCTTCTGATCTTCTCCAACTGGTACGTAGGATGGATCATATAAAAGAATATCCGCAGCCATTAAAGCAGGGTATGTATATAGACCGCCACTCAGATTCTTTTCACCTTTCGCCTGCTTGTCTTTGAACTGTGTCATACGGTTTAATTCACCCATATATGTATGACAGCACATGATATAGCCAAGTGTAGCGTGTGCAGGAACATCAGTCTGTAAGAAGATCGTTGCCTTTTTTGGATCCAGACCGCATGCTAGATATAATGCGACACAATCATGAAGATTCTTCTGCAGAACTTCTGGTTCCTGTGGAACAGTAATGCAGTGAAGGTTTGCGATAAAGGCAAACATCTCATAACCATCCTGATACTTCACAAATTGTTTGAGTGCACCGATGTAAGAGCCTAGATGTAATTCACCAGTAGGCTTGATGCCAGATAACATTCTTTTCATAATAACCTCCAAATAAAAACGTCTCTTCAATCAAACTGAAGGGACGCAAGAGACGACTTTGCGCGGTACCACCCGTCTTATCTCAATGTATGAGATCACTTTTATGAAGGTAAACGATTCACGTATAAAAGTTGGTTATAAAGCTCCAGTACATTTCTATCTATGAACAGTTTACATCAGCCACTGTCTTTCTTTACAGGGAAATAGAAACGTTGCACTTTCTTTTATGCTGTTATTTTATTCTGTTTGACAATTACAATCAAGTGTATGTTATAGTTGTTGACAGATTTGATATAATATTTTTGATTTAACAAAGGAGGGTATTTATGATCGTTGTATATACATCACCAGGCTGTGCTTCCTGTAGAAAAGTGAAACAGTGGCTGAAAGATCGCAATCTTCCTTTCATTGAAAAGAACATCTTTAAAACATTATTGAATGATAATGAAATCAAGCATTTATTGATGAGAAGTGAAAATGGCACTGATGATATCATTTCTAAAAGAAGCAAGATCATTCAAGGAAGTAATATTGATATTGATGCGATGAAAATGGATGAATTGATTCATTTTATTAAAAACAATCCAAGTGTTCTGAAACGTCCAATTATCTTGAATGAAAGTAATTTCCAGGTTGGATATGATGAAGAAGAAATTGGTGTATTTGTGCCAAGAGAATTGCGAAATCTTGCAGATCATGTATGTAATCCGGATTGTCCAAACTATAAAACATGTGGAGAGGTACATAAAGAAGCTTAATTGCTTCTTTTTTGTTGTATAATGATACTCATGAAAAAAGTACTAGTAGGATTAAGTGGCGGTGTTGATTCCGCAATCGCTGCATATCTTTTAAAGAAAGACGGATATGATGTTACGTGTGCATTTATGCGTAACTGGGACTCTATGGCAAATGATGATTTTGAAGGAAATCCAACGATCAATGATGCTGTATGTCCACAGGAAGCAGACTATAAAGATGCACAGGATGTTGCTGATAAATTAGGTTTACCTTTACTGAGAATCGATTTTATTAAAGAGTACTGGGATGATGTATTTAAAACATTCCTGGATGAATACAAGCGTGGAAGAACTCCAAACCCTGATATTCTATGTAATCGATATATCAAATTTGATTCTTTTATGAAGTTTGCTGAAAGCAAAGGCTTTGATACAGTTGCGACAGGACACTATGCAAAACTCGGTGAAGAAAATGGGGTGCATGTACTGCAGAAGGCAGATGACCGCAATAAAGATCAGTCTTACTTCTTGACAGAGATTCATCGTGAAGTACTTGATCACGTTTTATTTCCATTAGGAAATGTAGATAAGCCAACAGTTAGAAAATTGGCTGAAGAATTAGATCTTTCCATTGCAAAAAAGAAAGATTCTACAGGAATCTGCTTTATTGGAGAAAGAAACTTCAGACAGTTCTTGTCAAACTATCTTCCAATGAAACCTGGCGATATTATTGACATCAATACAAAGAAAGTTGTTGGTCAGCATGGTGGTGTCATGTATTACACTGTTGGTCAAAGAAAAGGTTTGGATATTGGCGGCATTGGTCCTTTCTATGTCATTGGCAAGGATGTCACAAAAAATGAATTGTATGTTACGGATGAAGAACATCAAGAGTGGCTCTATTCTACATCCTGTTCCATCATTGATGTAAACTGGCTTGCGGATAGAAAGCTTCCATTAACATGTAACGCAAAGTTCCGCTATCGTCAGCAGGATAATCCTGTCACTGTTTCTTTGAGAGAAGATGGTACACTCATTGCATCTTTCCCAGAAAAGATTCGTTCTGTAACACCTGGGCAGGAAGCAGTCATTTATGATGGTGATACACTGGTGTGTGGCGGCAAGATCGATGTTGTATATCAAAATGATAAAGATTTAATGAAAGAAATCTTAGATACAGTCAATGCGTAATACTTTATCTAACAAAAAAGTAATTGTTTTTCTTATATTGTATTTTGGTGTCTATCTTCTTGCATTCCAGGATTTTTTGAGTGTTTTAATTGGAAAGAATTTTGGAATGAAAATGTATTTTATCAGCAGTATTGTAATGGATCTATGTGTGGTTCTTGCATTTGTTTTCATCGGACTAAAATACTTTACGCAAAATTTTCAAATATTTGTAGAAAACTACAAATGGAATATCAAACATATCCTTACGACAGTTGGATCTTTATTTTTAACAAATCTGTTTTTAGCACAATTGATTTATTTCTTTCTGCCAACGGTACAGGCAGACAATCAAATCAATAACGATCTTGTATTTCAGTCTGCACCAGCTTTCTACATCTTAACTGCAGTAATATTTGCACCATTTCTAGAAGAAACGATCTTTCGTGGATGTATTTTTGCTAAAATTCGTGAAAAGCATTCTTTTCTTCTATCTGCAACGATTTCAGGATGTGCATTTGGATTCCTGCATATCGTTGCATCCTTACTTATGCAGAATTATTCCAACTGTATTTTCTTTGTGATCTATGCGATGTGCGGGTTTGTATTGTGTATTCCCTATGAAGATACAGATACCATTACTACATCGATATTTTCACATATGCTATATAACTTTATAACGATTTTAATTACACTATGGATGAGCTGATTACATTAAATGGTAAAATTACATATGTTCTGTATCGTAATGAAACGAACTTCTATACGGTAGCAAAGTTCCTTGTCAACGATGAAAAAGAACGTCATATTACAATCACAGGCATCTTACCCGAAATTGAGGAAGATGTCCTTTATGATATTCAGGGAACATACGTAGAACACCCAAAATACGGAATGCAGTTTCAGGTACAGACGATACAGCAGCCTTTGCCAAATGAAAGGGAAGGTATCATTCGTTATTTATCTTCTTCCCAGTTTCCTCACATTGGAAAAAAACTTGCGGAAAGAGTTGTAGAAGCACTGGGCGAAGATTGTCTAGCCATGATCAAGGAAAATCCTGACTGCCTTTTGCGTGTGCCACGCTTAAGCAAAGCGCAGTATGAAAGTATCGTTAATGGAATACAGGAAGATGACAGTGGCTTGCAGCAGCTTGTTTCTTTTATGAATATCCATGGCATTGGTATTCGTAATCTAATTCGTATCAATCAGAAATATGGCAAAGATGCATTAAAGCTGATCAAGGAAAATCCATACCGTGTCGTTGAAGAACTGGATGGGTTTGGATTTGCGACTGCAGACAAAATTGGTAAAGAACTTGGCTTTGAAAAGAATGACCCAAATCGTCTGCATGCGTATCTGATTGCTTTGTGTGAAATGCTCTGTATGAAAAATGGAGATTCTTATATTCCTGAAGCATTGTTAAAGGAATCATTCTTGAAAAAAACAAAAGAGTTTGAAGTTGACTTTGATGAAGTCTTAGACAGCTGTGTTTTATCAAGAGCTTTGATCAATGATGATGGCTGTATTTATCCAAAAGCGCAGTATGATGCGGAAACATACATTGCTTCTTTTTTAGCAGAATTTCCATATCGTACATTAGAACCTTGTAATGATGATGAAGTCAAAGATGCACTGAAAAACATACAAGATAGCATTGGTATTACATATGATGAAACACAGATCCATGCCATTCATACATTATTTGATACACCTGTATCGATTATGAGCGGTGGACCTGGAACAGGAAAAACAACTGTTGTACGCGCCATTGTAGAACTTTTGAAAAGTATGTATCCAAACTGTATCATTGAATGTTGTGCTCCAACAGGTAGAGCCGCAAAGCGACTGTCACAGCTTTGTGAAACAAAGTCATCTACGATTCATTCTCTTTTACAGTGGAATCTGGAAAGCAATGAATTCAAAAAGAATGAGAAAGAACCACTCATGTGTGATGTACTTATCATTGATGAGTTTTCTATGGTAGACAGCTATTTATTTGCAAATCTTTTAAAAGCAAGTCATAACGTTAAAAAGATCTGTATCATTGGTGATGAAGACCAGCTGCCGTCTGTTTCTCCTGGATGTGTGTTAAGAGATCTTATTGCATCAAATGTGATTCCGACTGTTCGTCTTGAACATATCTACCGTCAGAAAGGTGACAGCAGTGTCATCACTTTATCTAAAGATTTATTAGAGAATCGTATTAATTTTAATACATATGAAAAAGGTGTTTTGTTCTATGAAACGGATGAAATCAATATCAAGCAAAGCATTCTTAAGATCGTACAGAATTGTTTAGAGAAGGGATATGAGTTATCAGATATTCAAGTATTATCTCCAATGTATGCGGGAAATGCTGGAATTACAGTATTAAACCAGGCGCTTCAGGAAACATTTAACCCAAAGACTGTTGATAAGAATGAAGTACGATTAGGATATATTACATTTCGAGAAGGAGATAAAATTCTGCAGTTGAAGAATCAGCCTGATGATGAAGTCTCAAATGGTGATATTGGAACTTTAATAGAAATCGTAGATGCAAAAGAAACAGAAGACAAGAAGACAACCATTGTTGTGGATTTTGATGGCAGCTTTGTAGAATATAAACCTGACAGCTTTTCAAATATTACGCTTGCATATTGTATTTCTGTACATAAATCACAAGGCAGTGAGTATCCAATTGTAATTATGCCATTTGCGAAAAATCAGTGGATCATGCTGAATAAAAAGTTAATTTATACAGCGATAACACGTTGCAAGAATACTTTGATTCTCATTGGAAACAAAGAGGTATTCTTTCAAGGATGCAATGTGGAAGAAAGACATCAGAGAAATACAAAGTTAGTACAAAAAATAGCTGAAAAAATGTAAAAAGTAAAAAATTTTTTGAGTGAGTTTGTCCAAATGAACAAAATAACACAATCAGTAAAAAATTAATTGCAACTTCTGTCAGCCAAATACTCAGCTACTTTTGTTGTGACTAAATTCAGGCTATAATATAGTCACAAGAAAGGAGCTGATTCTATGCAGATTATTCCAATGCGTGATTTGAAAAATACGGTTGAAATAGAACGCCGCTGTGCAGAAGAAAATGGTCCTATATTCGTAACCAAGAATGGGTATGGCAGATTGGTTGTTATGGACATCGATTATTACGAAAAAACTATGCAAAAAATGTATGAAGCAAAAACAATCCTGGATGGTTTAGAAGATGTAAAATCTGGAAACACTGTAGACGCAGACGCTGCAATTTCTAGTATAAGAAGCAAATATGGCATTTAAATTTGGATATCGACTGACCAAAATAGCAGAATCTGATTTAGAAGGAATTGTCTCATATATCACAGTTGACCTTTACAAAAAAGAATGAATCATATGAATAACATTTTTAAAAAGTAGCAAAAAATCCTCTTGCAAGAAAAATGAAAATAGCCGATTTAAAACATAATTCTGACCTAACCAGATTAAAGAAAATCACAGAGAAAGATATTGCAAGAGTTGAAAAATACCAAAAATGCTTAAATTATCTACTGGAAGTAGATAAGCACAATCATCAAAATAATTGCTTATTTTGTCATTTCAAACATTGATAACAATGTTTGTTTCGTACACGAAAAGCATGAGAAATTGAAAATATTTTCAGAGGCAATTGCGAATGCGAATGCTTTTTTCTTAACAAATCCAATTGATTTTCTTTTTATTTTCTTTCCGTAATATTTCTCTGAACGAATTCCAAGCCCAACAAATGCGCGACTTATGACTTTTGAAACCACAAGCTTATATGGATCGGAATTTTCACAGTCTACAATGATGTCAAGTTTGTTGCTGTCTTCGATAAATTCATCAATGTTGAATTTTGTCGTATTGTCAAGTTTTGAAACTTTACTTATATCTGTAAACTGATCATTATTCCATTTGTATAAACAGGTGAGAAATTTTCTGTCGTTATACAAGATATTGCCACTATCCTCGGGCGTCCAGTTAATGTAGACCATGTATGGATACCACGACTTGTATTCATAGTAATAATCATTGATATGTTTCTGTACTTTCTGCTCTATTGTTCCGTTTGGCATAATAAAGATATTTCTTAAATATTTCCATACAATCCAGTCCGGGAAAATGGACTTACAATTATTGATCCTATTAGAAATTTCTTTATTTGTTTCAACTACAAACGTCTGCAAGCGCTTGTTTGGATTCCTTGCAATTTCAATTCCATCTTCCGAAAGTGCTTTGACAATATTCGCTGTTTCTTCAATGGTGATTACTGTCCTATACTCGTCCCTGATCTTTCTCTTGATTGAACGATAATTACTTTCAATTAACGTTCTAAACATACAGAGATTTCGAATAATTCTTGCTGTCTTGATTTGATCGAGCTTCTCATACTCCTCTATTTGAGGCGGAGAGTATTCATCTTCGAAAAATTTCTTGGGGACCCCAATTAGATATGCTACTTTTGAAACAATTGTCTTGGTCGTTGTGTCATCCATCTGACTAACTGGTGCTGTTTGAAAAATAAGCTCCTCCATTTTCTTTTCCTCCTTCTTAATAATCACAGAACTTGATACCTTTGTCAGGTCCAGTTTATATATGTCAGAAAATGAGCAAATTTCAATTTTCTCATACAACATTTTTTGGAACTTTTTTAACACGCAGTAAATTTGGCTGTATGTGAAAAAGGTAAAATATAAAAATTCTGACATATACATAATAGAATTTTTAAAAGGAGGTTTTTTATATGTCTACTATTGAAATTATCAAAATGCTGATCAGCGGTATTCTTGTCGTAACGGTGGCAGCAATTTCGGTACTAGTACTTAAACAGGATGCAAAAGACAATAGTCTTGGAGCTCTTAACGGCAGCAGTTCCGCTTCAGATACGTACTGGGGAAAGAACAAAGCAAGATCTGCCGAAGGACGTCGTATCATGGCTACTCGTATTCTTGTATTTGTATTTATTGCTGAAGTTATCGCATTAAATGTTATCAAGTAAGGAGGAATACGATTTGAGCAAAAAACACAAGACTGCTTTTTTACTTGGATTTACTGCTATAACAGCTTTAGCTTTAACGGGGTGCGGGGCAAAGGAAACAACTGCCCCACTCCAAATTTCAGCCGACACAACATTTCAGCAGATACTTCATTCCGATGGATTGTTCCGCGCTGTATTTGTTTGACCACTTGCAAGAATAGTCGATTTTTTTACAGAACTTTTTGGTCCTGTGGTGGCAATTATTATTATTGCTGTCCTTGTTAATTTGATTATATTTGCACTTTCCTATCGTAATTCCATCAGGGTATCTGCTTCTCAGATAAAATTTGCTCCTTATAGGAAAGAATATAAAAACAGCCAACAGGTTGAAATGTATCAGGAAATGCAGAAAGTATATAAACATTACAATGCCAGTGCTTGGAATACACTCATCTTTGAGGTTATTCAGATTCCAATTGTGATTGCTCTTTATATGGCAATCAACAGTGCTACAGCTATCGCGGAGTCTTCTTTCTTTGGAGTTCAAATGTCTACTCCAACAATGATTGGGATTGTTTTAAGAAATCCAGTATGTATTTCGATTTTCATTGGGATGTTGCTTACTCAACTGTTTATTACTTTTGCTCCAGCTATTCGCAACAAAAAATCCATAACAAGCAGTTTCAACCCATCTAACTGGCTTCGTCTTTTAACGGTCTTCTTCTTTGGGCTATCACTGCCAGTGTTCGTTTCTGTCTGCTATGCAGTATTTAATATCGTTTCTATTATTAAGAGTTGGATAATTGTAAATCGTGCTCAGAAATTAATAGAAAACGAACTATTGGCTCTTCCACAGACAATCCATATGGATACCGTATCGATGTAGAAGCTACTGTAGTTGAAGAAAACAGCAAAGAAGAAGACGAGAATGATGCCCAGTAAGATAGAGAACCAGTTTGCAGAAAGGAAAACATGTTTATGTCAAATATCGATTACGAAAAAGAATTAAAACAGATCCACAGTTATATTGAATTCCTGCAGATGCAAAGAAAATAGAAAAGACAGTTTTGATTAGTACGCCTTAACGCTTGACTTATATATATATATATCACGTCAACCGTAGATTT